>Ga0114968_10000577_pt1 | contig 27129 bp, 26 predicted proteins | sample M_130807_EF_Meta_FD_87020 | JGI IMG/M metagenome (GOLD analysis project Ga0114968, IMG submission 87020) | Freshwater microbial communities from Lake Montjoie, Canada to study carbon cycling - M_130807_EF_MetaG | ecosystem: Environmental > Aquatic > Freshwater > Lake | place: Lake Montjoie... | reverse complement strand
ATATATGTTCTATAGTGAAAACAAGATATGCTTGTATCCTTGCCGAATTTCATAGAATACCACCAGTAAGCCGGTATGTGAATAGTTTGACCTTTTTGTATTATCACATCCAAACATTTCATTTTGTCAAAGTCCGCAATGTATTTCGCTTGAACCGCCCAAGGATTGACTGGCGATCTAAATTCAAAATTGGCATAATCGTATACAGTATACAAATATTTTGAACTGTTGGGTGGTGCCAATTTTATTTGCACACTTCCTTGTGTCACTAGGAAAAAGTTACGATAATTTATTTCATAACGAAATGGAGTGATTGTGTTCTCTGAACCCATCATAACATCATAGTTACAGTTGGATAACATAGAAGGTCTTAAAAATGGGTCATTATACTGCATATTTTTAACTACACCCGTTTCTTGTAAAAAGTCTCCATTATTCTCTGAGTAATACAAACCGTTTTTATCTTCGTTAAATAGTTTAACTGATGCGTGTAGTGGCAAAGGCATATAAATCTCATTGTTATAATCAACATCATTTATGTTGCGCACTTTTATTTCAAAAGCTTGGTAGTTTTCAGTCATAAAGTTTTTATTCGTTGTTTGAATAATTTTATCACAGTCAAACTCAAATATGACGGGTTGCCTTACGTCACATAGTTCCTCTAATTTATCTTTAGACGCATCATCTATTTCATAAACTTCTAAATCATTACTGGTTTTTAAATGGAATTGTATATGAAGATAAATAAATAAAACAATACAAAAAATAAAAAATCCGAAAAGTATTTTCATACAACTAATAAAAAAAAAGATTTATATATTTTTTTTTATACTTATTATAAACTAATTTTAATCATCACTTTTGGGTGCCAAGTAAAAAACACAATGACTATCCTTTCCTAAATCATATTTTATTCTCATCGGAGTATCATTACTTAACGATATATTGATATCACTTGCTAATTTTGTATTGATACACATTTTGTGCAAATAGTTTAATCCAAAGCAAATATTCAAGTCTTTACCCTCATCAGATATTGCAAACTCTGTTAGGTCATCCGTGGAAATTTCCACATTCATATTTCCACTTGTTCCATCCGACTTGAATACGATTTTTTCTTCACCGCTGCAACTAATATTTAATACATCTCCAAAAATATTCAACTGGGTAATAATTTCACTTATTTTTTTTGAGTTCATACTAAAATCAACATTATAGTCTATTTCTGGAACGGAGAAATAGTCTTCTTCTATTTCGCAAAGAGGTATGTTGAAATATTTGTCAAAATCCGCTTTTTTTCCTTGGTCGTTTATACATTTTATGTATATTGTGTCTGGGTCACTTTCATATTCCAATACTAAAGAATGGTTGTCTGTTGCCATTGAGATCACTGTATGAAATATATTGGTATCTAGACAAATACTTTCTTGATCGTTGTCTTTTTTTTCGTAATTACTAAACCAGTCACTCATTATTTTAATATCAAATAAACAAATATGACATTTATCCATACCTTGGATATACATATGGTCGTCTTTGAACATTATATTGATTGCGTTTGTACAAGATTTAATCAAGTGGAATAAAGAAATAAATAATTCTTTTTTCGTTTTTTCACTAATAGATAGTAACATTTTTTTATATGTTATTATCTCTTTATTTCTAAATCGTATTTCAGTAATATTTTTGATCTTGTAAAATATATTATTCTATTTTTATAGTATATAATGAAACTTATTTACTTATTTGTTTTTATCACATTTATAGTTATACTACTTTTAGGAAAAAGTATTTTTTCATCTGCAAGTGCAGAAAGTTCTTCTCTAGGACAAACTGGTGGCAAAAAAGCAAACACCTTAAGAACTTTATTATATGTAATTCTTGCAGTTGCCGCTGTAATATTTATTCTCTTCAACGTACGGGTTCATTTGATACAAGTGAGTTAGATAAACAACATAGCTAAATTATGTGATGATATGGTATACGAATCACCATCACTTAGTGTTCCATTTATAGAATATGTTTCATTCGCAGCGGGCTGAGGTTCCCAAGGTATTTCACCAGATTCCCAGTCTTCTTTATCATCTGGTTCTGGATAAGTTAATATGTTTTTTATTTTTTCTGTCTTTTTTATCAAATCTTTGATTATTTTTTTCAACTTTGGAGTTGGTTCAATATATTCATCAATTCTAAAACTACCTCCAACACAACGTTTGGAATTTACTGGCATGAAAGATTTACTTGGAACAACATAACTAAAAAAACACAACGTCATAAAAAGTATATAATTCATTTTTGCAAAAAAACGTTTATATATAATATAAACAAATTATCTTTATATTATATCAACTGTAAATCAATTCGTATCCATTACCTTTATTTTTTTTTGTGTTTCCTTGTCAATAAATATTGAAATAATACTAAATAACTTTGAAAACACAAAAGGTGGGTTGTAAATATAACAAATTTGTAGTTTTTCTGGAAATGTCTCTTTCATCACTTGTGAAATTTGTTTAATAAATAAATAATACTTATCAACATCCACTAAAATCAAGTAACGAATATTCATATGAATAATGAATTGACTGTAGTCTTTTAATACTGTATGCATAATATTTACCAAGTAATATATTATGTTATCGTAACTTGCCATATTGTATTTAACAATATACTTGAAATATATATAGTTTAAAATGATGTGGTTTCCTTTTTCAACATGACAAAAATCATACATTATTTCAGATGCACTGGATACTTTTATAGATGCGTCAATATGGTCTTTATTTTTTCTACTAAAATACGTTTTTATTTTGTCAAAATCAAATGTATCGTCTTCACTTGTAGATGTATTTAAAGTAGTTGTCATATTATAAATATATATTGATAATTGTTTATACATATTTACATAAATAAAATTATTTTATCCTAAACCAGCAGTCTATAGATAACTTACTGTTCAACATCCATAGCATCATTTTGTGACCCTTCTTCATCGTCACTTTCAAAATCGGGGTTGTCTTCGTCTGGAATTTGCCCATAAGTAGTGTCATAGTCTCCTACGACGATTACATCATTGATACGAGTTTGGGGGTCGTTTGAAGTAATATTTGCAACATAATTAAATAAGTCACTCAATATTGCACTACTTCTGATATTAATTATTTCTGGTAAAGGTTCTTCTCCATCACCGTGAATAAATGGTGTATCTTGTGATGTCACTCTTACTAGTCTGTCATAGATAGAATCTATAATCACCCTTGACTGATCAACATTCTCTTCAGTTAAAACTCCTTCTCTGTACATATCAAATACATTGTTCCACAAAGTTATTATTCGCGTCATTACATTATAAACGATTTCTGGTCTTGTATTTTGTTCAACTAAACCGAGGTCTAGTATTCGTGTTATTAACTGATTGACTTGTTGGCCAATATCTTCATCATCGTTTTGTTGTTCTCTTTCAATAAACATTTCTTCGTTTGGTTCTTGTGACCTTTTATTAGGTGGTAAATCTCCTCCTTTAACTCTTTTTGAAAATTTACGACTACCTTTGTGTGCAACGTGTTTTTGGTGTTTTCGTTTTGTAGTTTTATTTTTTTTGGAATATTTCTTGGAATTTTTAGATTTTTTACTCTTAATACTTTTTTTTGGCATTATAATATAATATAATATTTTTTATTACATATTATCTAATCCTTGTCCAACTTCTTCACTCAATAACTCTTGCTCGATTAACTCTTTTAAACTGGTGGACTGCAAATTTTCAGAAGCAACTTCATCACCACATTCATCATCCATATTCTCTAAAACGATCATTTCATCTCCACCGTCTTCTTTAAAGGGTTGTCCTCCCATCATTGATCCTCCGTGAAACATAAATGACTGGTTAAACATCTGTGGAATATTGTCGTCAAAAACAATATCAGTTAATTTTTTATTTGTTTCCATTGTAAAACTTTGTAACTTGATTAATAAATTTTTCAATTCAGAAATATCATCTTTTAATACTTGTATCGTCTCGCGCATAGGTTCAATCTTTTCATCAGATACATCCTTAATAATTGTCTCTTGAACTACTTGTTTAGTAGGCGCTGTTGCAGTTTGAGCAACTGGTGCTGCTTTCTGTTTCTCAATCAACAACTTCTGATTTTTTTCCAAAGTATCAATTCTTGTTACAATACTATTAAATACATTTTGATCGACCATTCGCATATTTTCATCATACATTTGTCCAACACCTTCCCCATCACCTCGTGGTTCATTTGGTAAATTTGATACAATTGTTTCAACACGTCCTAAACGTAAAGTAATCAAAGCAATTGCGTCTGATACTGACAATTTGGGATTCATCGGTGGTTGTTGGGGGTCTGGCATTCCAGGCCTTCCACCGAATCCTCTTCCGGGTTGTTGTTGCATTCTTTGATTTTGTTGTTGTTGGCCAACTGGTTCTCCGGCTCTTCTTTGTCTTGCGGACGCATTTGCTCTATTGGAACTCATGTTACTTATAAAAGTTATACACAATTTGTTTTTAATTTATTTACGCATATTATTTATATATTATATTCTTTCTTAAGCAACCATTTGAAATTTAATTTGTGGGTGACTTTGATAGCCAATAAGATCAAAATCTTCCAACACATAATCATCAATATTTTCTCTTACTTGCCTAATGGTAACTGTTGGAAAAGGATAGGGTTTTCTTGTAAGTTGTGTTTTCATTCCTTCCACGTGTTCTTCATATATGTGACAGTTTCCTTTAAAATAAACAAACTCATGTGCTTCTAACCCACAATGTTTAGCAAGTAAATGCGTTAAAAAACAGTAACTCGCTATATTAAAAGGTGTTCCTAATGCTTCGTCATTACTACGTTGATACATCGCACACGACAACTTGTTCCCTCCGTGTACATTAAACTGACATAAAATATGACAAGGAGGCAACGCCACCTCTTCCAACTGACACGGATTCCAAGCACTCATCACCAATCTACGAGAGTTTCTCGTGGCCGGATTTTTCAACTGGTCTATAATATACTGCAACTGATCCACGCCGTGTCCCGAATAATCCGTGTCACAGTCACGATACGCTGCATTAAAATGTCTCCACTGATGCCCATAAATCGGTCCTAAATCACCTTCGCGACGGTAAGTCAAACCGCGACTGTCCAAAAAGTTACGAGACGCATTCCCATCCCATATATGCACACCTTGTTCAACAAGCACGTCGTTGCTAGTACATCCTTTTATAAACCATAAAAGTTCTTTTAAACAAGTCTTCCACGCTAATTTTTTAGTGGTCAATATAGGTATTTTTCCATTTTGAAGAGAGAAACGCATAGAGTTTCCAAAAATGGAATAAGTATTTCCGTTACGTCCCGTTTCAAGATTTCCATTGGCAATTATATTTTGAATCAAGTCCAAATATTGTTGTTCTTCTTTGTTTTCATTTAGAAGATTATTTTCTATTTCCAAAGATGACATTTTAAATTACTTTTTAGTATAATTTTAAGTGTTTTATTTTTTATATTTTTTAATTTTATTTCTTATTATAAAATATGGATAGTTTGGAAGAAACCAGTAAAGTATCATCAAAAATGACATTTTTTAAATATGTATTTAATTTTGACGAAGACTCCAAAAACGATATGATGAATATTGTACAATACGCAGTTCTCGCAATTATTCCAATTATTGTATTAAACAAGACTATGCAAAAATATGTTCCAGAAGCCGACGAAGAAAAAGGCAGTGCTGAAATTTTAGCAGAAGTTATTTTTCAAATCGTTTTTATGTTTTTAGGATTATTTTTCATTCATAGAATTATCTCTTACATCCCAAGATACAGTGGGACAAAATATCCCGAGTATCACGTCGTTTTCAACATCTTATCAACTTTATTAGTTTTGTTAAGTCTTCAAACCAAACTAGGAGAGAAAGTAAGTATTTTATTTGACCGTGTTGCTGAACTATGGGAGGGTAAAAAGGATGACGATAAAAAGAAAAAAGATGGAAAAAAAGGAAAGGGTAACGTGAAAGTATCTCAACCTATTTCACAAGGTCAAAGTGCAGTAGTGACTCAGTCTTTATATAGTGGCAACACGAATATGGGTGCCAGTAGTGATGGCACTTCTATTAGTGAACTGCCTATGACCGGCACTCAACAACCAGACTATAATTCAATGTATAGAAATGACCATAACCCAATGGTTGGTGCAGCCACTCCCGGTTTTGAACAACCTATGATTATGGCTGCCAATGAAGCACTAGGTGGAAGCGCGTTTGGTTCTAATTTTTAGATAGATAGACCGTTGATTTTATAATATAAAGATTTATTATATATACATATACAAAATGGAATTTATATATGTATTAGTCAGTGACGGATGTGAATGGGAAGATACGGTTGTATTTTTGACTGAAGAAAGTGCGATCAAAGCATCAATCAAATATCCGACTCGTAGAGTAGAAGTTTTTGGAAAAAAAGATAGTGGTTCTGACTATACTCCCACATACAACTATTACCAGAACGGAAAATATTTTCAAAGTTCTTCATAGTTTGTTTCAATATAAAAAATATATTAAATATTTCATTTGAGTATATATAATATATGGACGTTGAACAGTTGCTGAAAGCATTAGACAATGATGAAAACGAACATTTAATCAATATGACAAGTGAAAAGCTAAACAGTATGAAGAAAGAAATTTTGACCGAAATACAACTATCACCACAAGAAGTCACCGAATATATGCAAAAGTTGAGGGAATATAAATATATTGACGAAATGAATCACATACGACACGGTTCTTTTATTCGTTGGATACCTATAAGCGACCCAGAAAATATCCACTTGACTTCTGGTGGTATTATTTGCGATATTAAAATTGCTGATACCGGAGTTCATTTGGTTTGCAAAAACTTCGCAAAAAAACATTACCAAATCAAAATGGAAGAGTGTTTAGTATTTCAGAAGTTATCGGGACAAGAGCAAGTACTGCTATCCGCACTAGACCATTTGGCGATTAAATAAAAAAAAATTGAAACAACATGATGACAATTTTTTAAACGGATATAAAACAAGAAAATATGTTTCAAACAGCTCAAAGACAGTTACGTTACAACACGACTGTTGTTTACAATAATAATATCGGAATTATAAAAAGCGTATCAAGTACAAACTCTGTAAAAATAGAAGTTAACGGCAAACAATTGGACGTAGAAAAAAATAAACTAAAAGCAGTGCCTCACGACATGAATGACATAATAAAGTTCCAAAATAACATATGTCATGTAAGAAAGATTCTTTTTAAAAATAATAAAGTCTATTATGATTGTTGGCTTTATGTAGAAAAAAAAAATATTGTCATTTCACCAGAGTTAGATAAAATTACAACCATAGATAATACCAAACAAGAACAGTACAAAAAATATTTTAAATTCATGGATGATTACAACTTTATAATTGACTTTTTGAACACACGAAAAAAAAAACATACTGGGACGTTTGGTTACAGTAGTGGTTTTCATGACTATGCTGGTGACTATTACTATTTGGACTATAAAAATGTTGAAGACAATATTTGTAATTTGCTGGATAAGTGTGGTCTAAAATTTTCACAGCTAAATACTATTACACAAACTTTAAAAAAAACACACAATCCAAATTTACAGATTGAAAATATATATAAAAATCCATTCGACTTTATAACACAAGAGTATCAGTTAATTAGCTATGAAAAAGCAGAAAAAATTTGCAATGATTATAAGTTATCCATTAGTATCCAAGTAAAACTTCAAAAATGGTCATACGATTTGTTTTTGAAACAACGCAACACATTATACATTGTTAGTTCCGAGTATTTTGAACAAATGAAAAAATTTTGTATTGAACGGGGTGAAAACCCAAACCAATTGGCTCATTGTGTAAAAAATTTCTTGATAGACATAGAAATCGGTTCAAAGATTTACAAAACAACACAGTATTTCAAGGAGTTAGAAGAAAAAATGACTAATGATGTAGTTGACTTATACTATGATATGAAATATGATATTGATGTTGGTAAAATTAATAATATAATAGACTCATATGAAAAAAAAATAGGAAAAGAAAGAACTGGTCCATTTGTATTGGAACCAGAACAACGGAACGCAGTTATTAATAGTATTAGAAATAAATTATCAATTATTGTTGGACCACCGGGAACCGGAAAAACAGAAATACTTAGATGTATAAATTATGTTATGCATGAACTATATAATAAAAACGAACATGTAAGTTCTTTAGATGTTAGTTTACTCGCACCAACTGGACTTGCATATGTTAATATGCAAAGAAGTCAAGAAAGGTCACACTACTGCGAAAGTATATCTGGAACTTGTCATCGACTGGTACATAGTGTATTTCCGAATATAAAAAGTCATCAGTATAAGTGTAACTGTTTAGAAGATAAATGTAAATTTAAAAATTTGAATATAGGACGAATGAATATAGATGAAGTGTCTATGTTAGATACGTTTATGTTCGCAGAACTATTAGAAATATGTATGTATTTTGATCCAAGGTTGATTCTTTTAGGTGACATTGACCAGTTACCTCCGATTGGACCAGGAACCGTTTTAAACAAATTAATAAGTTGTGGTATATTTAATGTATCAAAACTAACCAAAATTAAAAGACAAAATGCTGGGTCATTAGTAAACTGTATCAATAAGATGAGTCAAAATATACCTATAGGGACAAATGATTTTGGGGATGAATCTATTTCACTTGAACAGTACGACAAGTTTTGTAAAAATGGAAAAATAAATGAAGAAAAAATTTTACATTTGATTGAAGAAAATAAACTAAACGTGAATAATTCAATATTTATAGTGGGGTACAAAACAACAAAAAAAGTATTTAACACCCAAAATATGAATATTATATTGCAAGATATATACAATTCGGAAAATATAGTTGAAATCCCTAAAAAATATGCAAACATAACATTTAGAGTAAACGATAAAATTATTCGTACTGAAAATGACTACTCTGGTGATAAAGTGAGGGCAAATGGAGAACCCGCAAAAATAATAGATTTTGACGGAAAAAATGTTACAATTGAATACGCCGACTCAAATGGCTCTCCAGAAAAAATTGGTATTCTTGAGTTGTATCAAGACTTCACGCTAAACTATTGTATAACTGTGCACAAAGCACAAGGAAGTCAGTATAAAAATGTAGTGTTTATTATTGACCCAGATAACTACACAGAAAAAACAAAAATATATACGGGAGTTTCAAGAGCAAAAGAAAGATGTATTATTGTTGCACGTCCTATTCATTTTGTGAGCGCGTTACGAAAAAGTAGTAACGATAGAGTATCAATATTTATGGAGGTTGATGAGGAATAAACTATCTAAGAGTTGTAATCGCGAACCATTTTAAATTATAATATAGCCACAATATATTATAAATGATAGATTTATGTAAATACAAAAATATGTTTGGCGAACCCGGAACGGGCGCACATAGTTATCGTTTTTTCAACATTGCTGTCGTAGATGTTGCCTTAACTGTTTTAGCAGCATACTTTTTCTCTTGGATGACCAAATTTAGTTTCTTCTATTCACTCGTCACCTTTTTCATTTTAGGGATTATTGCTCACCGTGCATTTTGCGTGAGAACAACAGTAGATAAATTTCTTTTCCCAAATGCGAAATCAGAGTAGTTATCCTCGTCTTCGTTTGTTTTTACGTGTTCTGCGTTTTTTTCCACACCCACAGTCTTTAAACAATCCCGGAATGAATTTACCGATTTTAATCAACTCAATCTCAAAAGATTTCAATGGTTTTTTAACAGTTAATATTTTTTTATTGCCTTTGTAGTAAGTTACCTTTTTGTGTCCCTTACCGTGACGAATGGTAACATTACGAACCGTTTTTTTTCCACCGTGTTGATGTTTTTGGGTAGATGAAAAGTGAAACTTTTTCAAAGATTTTTTACGACGACGACCTCCTTCAATATCACTATCATCGCTATTACTTTCATCCATATCAGTAAGTTCATCGTGTATTCCCAAAACTGATAAAAACTCGGTTTCCGGAGTTTTTGTTTTATCATATTCTTCTTTATGAAGATCGTATGCTTTCAAAAAAATAACACTTTGGTCTCTAAGATCAATCTTCAAGTTGTCACCGTGTTTATTTTCATAAACAATTTTACCATCCCGATCTATTCCCTTAAATGAGTTGTTAATATAATAATGTGTTCCATCTGGATTTATTTCGGTTTCATAGTATACTACATTGGGTATTAAATCTGCTAAACTATAATTTGGATAGTCATTAATATTAACTGGAACGTGATACGGTAGTTCTGTCATATCAGTAACGTAGCTTTCATCGTCACTGTCAGACATTGCATCTACGACCTCTTCTGCTTGTGCCATATTGAAATACTTATATTATATGAATATTTTTTTATAATATAAATTTATATATGAAACCATTTTTTGTTCATTTGTTCCATATTTTGTTTGTTGGTTCTCTCTTTCTATATGTAGGAATACAACGAACCAATATACCTAAATTCTTTTATCCGATTCTTTTAGCGTTAGCTGTAGTCATTTTTTTATACCATGGATACAAAACATATGTCAAGTTATCTTCTGGTAAAAATCCATGGATCAACCTCATTCATATGTTTATTATTGCCCCTATTTTATTCATTATTGGTTCAAACAAAGATGCAACTCCTAGATTTTATTTTGAAATCCTCTTGATGCTCGGATTTGCTTCTATTGGATACCACGGATACTATATGGCGAGTGAAACTTTCTCTCCTCCCCCTCCTCCAAAAAAGTAAAATAGACCCAATAGTTAAGACTGAATCCATTTTTTTGTTAGTCCCATTTGAACACTTTCTAATGCACCTTGTGTCCATCCTTGGTTCATAGAAATCATCTCTCCTACCACCAACATATTCGGTTCCGGATGTTGTAATTCCTTAACAAATTCTCTACGATTTTTGAATTTTGTATGGTCTAATGGAGCGTAGTAGTGAGTGCCTATTGGCCAATAAAAATCTTTAATCGCTAGTAAATGCAACGTATTTTGTGGTAATCCGAGAGACTTTTCCACTAAGTATGCAAAAAAGTGCCGGTTTTTTTCCGTGTTTTCCAGATATTTCTTTAGGAAAAGGGCACCAGAATTGTCGGTGTAAGCAATCATATAGACACCTTTTTTGCGGTCAAACGGAATTATTTTATAGAGAGGGCCGGGGACAATTGTGTAACTTTGCACGAATTTATCCAAGATGGGGAGAGAATCTTTGGAAAATCGGCCATAAACGCGCAAGAATGGTTGTCCGCGGATTTGTTCATATAATCCGCGATTGGGAATATTGGTCGGAAGAATTTTTAATAAACAACTAATATCGGTGGCAATAATCACTTTTTCACATTCATAACTAGGTCCGAGGTCAGAACCTTTTTCAGTTTGTATCAAAAAATGGTTGTCGCTATTTTTTGTTATCTTGGTCACCTTACTTGATATGCGAACGTTCCCCACTTTTTCTGCCAAACGATGCACAAGTTGTTTCCAAGGAATGTGCAACGCGGTCCATTCAGTGAAGTTATCCTCAAACCCATAGTGATAAAGAGTGTCGTATGCGTCCTCTTGTTCGTAGTCGGTATAACCGGCACAAGTAATAAAGTGATTGTACATATCGGTTCCCAATACGGAAGTGGCAAATTCCTTAAATGTCAAATTTTTTGGTTCATTTTTACTTTTGAATTCTTTTCTTAAGAGAGAAATAAGTTTTTTAACATCACAAGGAGGTTGAATCAATGGGGAATAGGATGGTTTTACTTGAAATTCTGAGTAGTGGATTTTGAGTTCTTTCATTAATTCTATCAGTAAATAGTCTTTTTCTTTGCGTCCTACTCCGGCACCATTCACGACTTCTACTCCTTGGAACATTTCATTCCCCAGTCTCCCCCCAAACCATCTTTTCTTATATCTCTCTAAAACCACCACGGAAGTAGCCGGACTCATCTTGTGAATATTGTAGGCACTATAGAGACCGGCAATTCCACCACCGATGATTACTACGTCGTAATAGTTATTTTTTGATTTATTTTGTGTTGTCATATAAATAAATAATAAAATAATATAAAATGAATATTGCATTTTATATTATCTTTACTGAATCAAACGAATGGAGTCAAGCGATGAATTAAAAATCGTTGTTTATAATGCAATAAGCATTTCAATTATCGCCCGATTTGTCTTTATGTACTTGATGTATACAAAAAAGAGCACCAATAACTATTCGCTTATATTTTGTTTATTGAACATCACTTCGTCGTGTTTGTGGATAAGGTATAGTTTTTATAGAAATGACTATCCGTTATTATATCGTAGTTGCACTGAAATTTGTTTACTCAGTTGTTGTGTGGTATATATTCTTACCAACAAATACAAAGAACGACACACAAATCTTCGGATTGAACCGATGAATAATTTATTGCTTTGATTTACACACTTAAAGGTTAATAAATAGTCATAAATATAAAATTGAAAATTTGTTTTAATATTATATTTTATTATAATACTAAATAATGGTAACTTGTAGTTATTCAATGAAAATATTTCAAGAAGCAATTGACCATTGTCGTTGGAAAAAAACATTACAAAGTGTCCTAAAAGAAATACATATACCTAGTTATGAAAACAAAACTTTTGAAGAAATTATAATTGATATTTATCGTATTTGCGAGAGTATTAAAGGAATAGGAATGCTTGTTATTTATGATATAACTTCTGCAATATGTAGATATTATAAAATGAATATTAACAAAGTATATATAATAGGAAATGGACCTAAACGAGCAGTTAAATTATTAAATATAAAAACTAAAATACATAAAATAAATAATAAAATTAAAATTAACTATGTTGAAATAAATGACATTATAACTGCTTTTAATAGTAATTGTTATGAAATAGATGAAAATATAAAAAATAATAAAAATGGCGATATAGTTGAAACATATATATGTAATTGGCAAAAAACACGGTAAAAGTATGTGACTGTCACTTTTAAAATTTACTTTCTCTTTTTCACAGTTTTGTTTTTCGTCTGAGGAACCGTTAAATTTCGTTTGGTTTTACTGAAAGACACTTGTTTTTTACCAGTGCACTTAAACTTGCCGCGCGTTAAACCTTTGCGGTTGAAAATTGCTCTTGTGCATACACCTATTGATTTTGCCTCATTTATGGGACTTACTTTTTTAATACATTTGCATAATTTTTCACTAAGTATTTTTTCCGCGATTTTCTTAATATCTTCAGTTTTAGATGGAATGTTTAGATTATAGTATTTCAGAATTTTTATATAGTCATTTTTAGTAATTTTGAATGAAGAAGAAGAAGACATAGAATTTATTTGAATACTTATTATAGTCAAGTATTTTTTTTTTATTTAATGAAAAAATATAATAAATCTGCAAATTCAGTTATTTGTTGATTTTTAAATGTTGGTATTTATTAGGGTAATGGAACAATCTGGAAAAGTAGTTGTATTTGATATGGATGAAACACTCGGTTATTTTACCGAATTTGGAATTTTCTGGGATTCTTTAAAATTATATTGTGAAAAAGAAAATATCAATTTTCAACTAGCAGAACACCAGTTTAACGAGATATTTGGATTGTACCCAGAGTTCATTCGTCCCAATATTTTATCCATTTTAAACTATTTAAAACGTAAAGTGGAATCTAAAAAGTGTCAAGGTGTAATGATTTACACAAATAATACTGGTCCTAAACCTTGGGTAATACATATCAAGAATTTTTTTGAAAGTAAAATCAAATATAAGTTATTTAACCACGTGATTTGTGCATTCAAGATTAACGGTAAACAAATAGAAATGTGTAGAACAACGCACGAAAAAACATTAAAAGATTTTATAAGATGCACCAAGTTGCCGGAAAATACCCAAATTTGTTTTTTAGACGATTTGTTTCATCCCAAAATGAATTATGATAATGTGTATTATATTAAGCTACAAGCATATACCAACGAACTTCCTTTTTCTGAATTATTGCAACGTTTTGCAAACAGTAAAGCGGGGAAATCAATTATTAAGGACAACACTCATTTTTACGAGTGGATGACAAATCAAATGAGTAAATATGAATACGACTATGTGGAAAAAACAAAAGAAGATTATGAGATTGATAAAATAATTACCAAGAAAACAATGATTTACTTACAGAATTTTTTTCATAATAAAACAACCGCAGATACTACGAAAAAAATGAATATGGACTTTTCTAAAAAAAGTAAAAAAAATAGAAGGTCGCAAAACAAACGGACTTTGAAAAATTATAACTAGTTGTTATCTACTACGACATCTTGTGTTGTTTCACTCTCGCTTTTTGGTAATATAGAAGAAATCTTTGACTTTAACGGCTGTAAATATTGTGTAAGAACTTGATTTAACGCTGTTGTTGCAAATAAAAACACACCAGCGCTAAATGCTATTTTTCTATCCAATTCAGTAAATGTTACTTTACGAAATACATTAAAGCGGTACAATAAAAACAAACTCACATAAATCTTCGCATAGTAATCAACATTATCTAAATAAGAAGGAGCATTCACCGAAACACCAAGAAGAACCGCAAAGTAAAGCATCCAAGATATGAATATAAATATGTCAAATCCTCTATTTTGAACGTCGTATATTTTTTTGCTTAACATATATATTTATATTATTTTATCTTTTGTGAATTTAGCAATTTATTCAAAAAATAAAATTATTATATACTAGTATTTTATAAGACAAATGAGTAAAAATAATAAAGCAATAACTAATGGTAGTAGTGACGATGAAATGGAAATAGAAGGAGGTCCTTTGCAACAAACAGTTCGTGACTTGCTTGGTCCTAATTTTGACGTCGGAAATTATGCTTTAGTAAGTATGCTTACAATGATTGCAGTTATGTTTATGTTTCAAACGGATATTATTGCTTTCCAACAAGCAGTAAATGGATTGCAACCAGACCAAATGGCTGCACTTACTATTGCTCTAGGTGGTCCTATTCATATTACTGGACCATCCGACACCGCAGGATACCGCCAAGCAGTAACTGCAATGTATCAAAATTTTGCATCAACGATGAATATACAACAAGAAAATATTGCTGGAATGGTAGATGAAATTGTTCGCAGAAATACCGAAATGCGACAACTAATACCCGCTGGTTGGACATTCCCAAGTATTTATGGTGAAGAAAGAAGATTTAATTCGGTAATTGAACTCGGTAACCAACTTTTGAGTGACGCTACAAATCCAGTTATTGCACCAGTATCGCAGTTATTTTCAACAATTATAACGTCATTAAGAAGACAACTTGGAATTCCAAGTATGGGTGATGTTATATCTTCAATAAATGAAAGTGTTGATGATTTTGTTCAAACGAATCCAAGGTTAGAACCAGCGAGAGCATATTATCGTGCGGTTTTGGGTATTTTTAATGGTGACGGAAATTTATGGGAAGATTTACAAAATATTTCAACCATAACAGCATTCAATCAGTATTATCATATTTACGCCGGCGTTTTTGTTGCCTTTTTTGTTGCTCTAAGAAATACATTATCCATAACCGGATATGTTGCACGAGGAATCGTTAACGTTGGAACAGATGCGGTGTCATTTGCAATTGGTCCAGAGTTATACAATGATATAGTTCGTCAAGTTGGAGATACAACAAGAAATGTAGCGAGACTTCCAGTAGGAGGGGCTTATTACACTGCAAGATTTGTGATTCATCGTGTAAATGACGTTGTAAATTTAGTTGCAAGAGCATTAACACCCACAAGTCAATTTGAGTTGTTTATGGGTGATCCACAAGATATTCCAGACAACTTGATTGTGGGTGGAGGTAATTATGCATTACTCAATGCAGACTCGTCTGTTGATTATGACACATTTACTGAAATTGCAAACTTTTTAGAGTTATACATTTTAGATAATGAACATTTCCAAAGTGTTATTGAAATGTTAAATGACCCTAATTTAGCGCAACATATAGGATTTGCACTTGAACAAGTTCTGGTTCCACCACAAACTAGCGATAGTCAAGGTGATAGTCAAGGATCAGATACGACAATGGATACTAGGGGAAGTTCTCATGCAAGTAGTGTAAGTGGGACTTATGGCAGTAACCCAGCGTTAATGGCAAGTTTTCTTCGTAATATATTGTCCGTATTTTTTACTGCTTCAGTAGCAGAAGTAATAGAAAATCCAAATGTAGTAAATCCAGTAATTCCTTTAGCTGAAGATTTAGTTAGAGACATATCTTACGGAGCTAGTGAAGAGACTGAAGGTGATATAACAGTTATTGAAAATGTTATTATTCAAAATAGTCAAAATGTTGGAAATATTACACAAGATATTATACATAATATTAATGTCGTATCTGATGAAGGTTCACAAAATTCAGACTTTAGTGCAGATGAAGCTGTAGATGTACTTAGGGGTATGCCCGATTCTAACCGTTTCGGTGGTAGAAAAAGAAAAACCAGAGCAAAAAAACAAAAGGGAGGGAAGAGAAGAAAAACGATGAAAAAGTCAAAAAAATCAAAATTAAGAAAACACAAAACATTAAAAAGAAGAAAAAACCATAGACGTCGCAAAACAAGAAAAATGTAAATATTGAATAAAAAGAAATAAAATTATTATATTATATAATTTATATATAGTATAATGAGCGATTTAAATTTTAATAGCAGTCAAGATATGCGTGCCGAGACCCGAGTTGATTTAAACAACCAACGTATTTATGATAGAAATATTCCTTCACAAATATTACAACCATACCTTAGCGTCCGTCCAGTAATGACAAAATATTCTATAATGCCAATTGTTGATCCGCGTGCCCCAGTAAATGTTCCTATGGAACAGTTGCCAATTTACAGTCAAGAACAAATATTTAATCCCGGAACTGCAGCTCCTTGGTCTGGATATGCTTCCAACGTAAATGTAGAATCGGACTTAAGAAATCAAATATTTGCATTACAAAAATGTAGTCAAGCAGTGTATGTTCCAAGTAGTAATAGTGACTTGTATCAGTTTGGTTTTAAACCAACCAAAAAGGAACTCCAACCATTTCCAAATTTATTTGCAGAAGAACAGTTTAGTCAATTTAATCCAAATCCAGAAAATATTGCACACGGTGTTTTTTATAACGCCACACGTCAACAAATGAAAGATGCCGGTGATATTATGTTTCCAAGCAAAAATGGAGGTTGTGTCACTGAAACAACAAAAACAGAAAATAAAAAAGACGTCAAAAATAAAAAGTAAGCGAAAAGGAACTTCGTTATATATTTGTAATAATTCTTATATTGTATTACAAATATGGAAAATACAACTACAAATAAATCTGAAAAACCAGAAAAATCTGAAAAAAATATAATATCTAAATTAAATTACGTTGATGAAGTTACTTTAGAATGTTTAATGAACAAAGAACAATATGGCAAACACGTTAGAAAAATGCCGGCTTCATCTAGTTCCAAAAAAGTGAATAACTCTGACCGGAAATTTTATAAAAAACGTATCTACGACTTGACCAAACAACTATTGAATAATGAACCAGTTTCCGAAAATATATTTCCCGATGTCACAAACAGTTTTCAAACCTATATTAAGGCATGTGTTGATTATTTCAAAACATTAGACAAAACGGATATACTACAAGAAGACTATCAAAGTATAGAAGATTCTTTAAATAGGGATAGAAACAATGAAATAAATGTAGATTATATTTCCGATACACAACAAGCAAACCAGATGATAATGCGTTCCATAAAAATTCAAGAACCAAATTCACTTGAAAAATTGGTGAAACGAACTCAGACCAAACACGTGAAACAAATGATTTTACCAAGAGAAAAAGACATTAACTTAAAAGACCCAATTTTGAAAAATAAAGGAATTCGTGAAAAGAAAAATATCACTAATAAATATGAAGAAAAAAATAAAATCAATCAAGAAAAAAATGGGGAAACACCCTCATTCCAAAACGAAAAAGTTACACCATAGTAACCCTCGTCAAACTTTAGAAAAACAATTTGTGAAGGTTCGTTGTTCTCCCAAAAAAAGAAAACATAACTTCACGTGTTATGACGATGATGACTTGTATAAACTGAAACAGTTGTGGAATGCCAGACACCCCGATGCGTTGATTAAATCCAATGATACGAGAGAAATTTGGCAATCATTGAATAATTATATGCGTAATACTTGTAACAAAGAGTCGTGTTGGTTAAAACAAAAATTCGTCAATAGTAAAATCAGTAAAGAAATCAAAAATTCATCTTTTGCACCAGAAGCGCCTAATGACTGGAAAAAAAATCCCAATGAATGGTTATCTAGTGTTGATATTTTAAATGTTATGAAACAGTACGAAAAAGCGTATCCTTGTTTTGATTTTATAGGTCCTTCACCAATTGACTATGACACACATAAACTATATGGCGAATGTGTATGGGAAGAGTTGTGTCACTTCAATTTGGCAAAAGAAATCAAAAATGGACGTTTCAAAATAGGTGTCATATTTAACTTGGACCCACATTACAAAGGTGGTTCTCATTGGGTTTCCCTTTACATTAATATCAAAAGAGGTCAAATATTTTATTTTGATAGTGCTGGCGACCCAATACCAAGACAAATTATGAAATTTGTAAAAATGGTGCAAAAACAAGGTGCAGAACTAACCACTGGTAAAAAAATAAACTTCAAGTTTGACCAGAATTATCCAGTAGAACATCAGTATGGTAACACCGAATGTGGTATTTATTCATTGTATTTTATTGTTCATATGTTGGAAGATAAACACACTGCCGAATATTTTAAAACGCATATTATGAAGGATGAATATATGGAAAAATTTAGAAAGGTTTATTTTAATCAAGATTTATAATTTAATAGATTAAAAATATATAAATAACTCGACCTATATTTATATATTTATACAACTTAGAATAAATGGAATTTATTGCAAGCGAGAATGTAGAGTTATTATGGGAAATTATAATGGAAGAAGATATTGTTAAGGTAATACCAAAAAATAGAATTTACGAATTTCGTCAGTTTTATATTGGGCAAATTAAACAATATTCAGAATATGTTGTTGGTCGTAATACGAATATAACTCTTGTTAAAATAAACCAAGATTTTATTACTGGATTTATTAAAAAAATTCAACCTGCTCCACAACAACAACAACAACAACAACAACAACAAAGCCAACCAAAAACCAAAGAGTTATATACTGCAGAAGAAATACAAACTGACAAAAGAAGTCAATTTGAAAGCGAGCTAACGAGAAAACAAAACGAATTTAAGAATGCGATGACTGTCCCAGTGCCAGAAATTCCCAAGTTTGGTGACCAATTAGATAAACCGATTGGAAGCGCAATGGACGAGTTAATTGCTAAAACACTCGCAGAAAGAAATTATGATGTGCAAATGATACAAAAACAAAATGCGAATGGAGTTGCCAATGTTGAACAGTTTTTGAAAGGTCAAGAAACCTCTGTGAAAGCAGCCAAACCCGGATACAACCCACCTACAAATGCACAACAACAGAATCAAATTAAGTATATTAAAATTGGCGATGACGTTGATGACAATGCGTTAAAAACAACAAATGTAATAGATTTATCTAGTCCAAAATTGGAAAGACAAGATAAAAAAAATGTTTCGTGGGGAAACAATGAATACCAAGAATACACACAACAAAACACAGTGGAAAATCAAAACACATTGTTTTCCAAATTGAAATATATTGCACCCAACAACAACGAGGTTGAAGGATTGAAAAGTGAAATAAATGATTTGAAAACCCAAATCAGAATTATAAACGATAAATTTGATAAATTAATAAGTAAATTCACCCAACAAACCTAATTATATTTGTTTGAAAACTGGCTCCCCTCGTTGATTTGTCTCAATAGTTCCTACTAATACTGGTTCAAGTCCGGGTTTTTCTAATGCTAATTTATAACTTTCATAGTCATAAATGTTTTTAACTCTGTCATCAATTTTACGATACACATATTTTTTTCCTTTGATTGTAATTTCTTTACCTCGCCAGTCAATTACTTTTTTATTTATGGTTGCAACCGTATCCGTTTCATCTGATCCAATAGAAGGATTATATGAAAACTTTGAAGGTGCAACTTGTCCAAACTGCAAACAGTGCAACTGTTCTTTTGAACCACGTTTGGAATAAGTCGCACAGTCAATTGATGCTTCTTTAATTGCTGTTATTATTTGATTACTTACTTCTTCTTTAATCGTTGAAATTTCAAACAAAGTTTCATCACTAGTAAATGGAATATTGGCTTCGTCTGGTTTGTCTGGACGCAACTTATATTTCTTTTTACTTAAATCTTTCAACTTCAACTCAATAGACTTGTCACTTTTAATTTGTTCTGATGTAAAAGTCATCAAGTAAATAAATACTTCTACAGTTTGTAGTTTTTCTGGTAAATCTTTATGACTGCAAATACGACGCGCACGACCGATGACTTGTTCTAGACGAGCCGGATGCCAGTATGGTTCCATAATATGAACATAACGAGTGTTTCGTAAATTGATACCTTCGGAACCAGAAGCGGTAATCATCAACACTTTAATAATTTCCCCGACATTGTTATTGTTGGCAGTATTTTTTAATTCTTCGTACAATGCTGGAGATGAAACGGCAATATTGTCCCAGTTGCTGTTGTAAATATTACGAATGACTTCTTTTTCTTCGGCGCTTTCTGTACCCGTATACAATGCAAAGGTTGGTTTTCCTCGGTCTTCTTCGTCCATATCTAACTCCCAGTTACCACTATTGTTTTTCTTGATTTTAAATTGGGCAAACCCATTTTGTTCCAATACCATCTTAAATATTCCGATACCTTCCAATGTACGGAACTGACTATACACCAAGTGTAATCCGATATGTTCTTTATCTTGAATATTTTCCAACATATGCAAGTATTTGGGACTGTAGGTTTCCAAACCTTGAGGAGATAAGAATTCGGCAGCATGTTCTTTTAAATAGTTGATTGCGCTTTGAATTCGTTTGTCGTATGTAGAATCTGCAATTTTTTCAATAACTTCATCGCCTTCAATATTTCCATCCCATTCTCCTTCCAAGTCGTTGGTTCCCTTTTTCTCTCCTTCTTTCAAAACACGGTCATATAAATTAGTTAAATTATTATCATCATCTCCTTTCTTACTTGACTTACCTTTTTTGTCTTTCTCTTCTTCTTTTTTCTCTTCTTTTTCTTCGGCTTCTTTCTCTCCTTGTGCGCCGGGTTCTTTTTCTTCATTGGGAAGAGGACGTCCGGGTGGTCTCGGCATCACAAAGTTGCAGTATAAACGAGAGAAAATACGATATGTAGAGGATGGTTCTTTGAAAATTCCATTTTCATCTACCGAGCCCTTCTTTTGCTTTGACTTGGTTTCTATTTTTCTCTCTTGTTGTCTTGCTTCTTCATAAATATTAAACTGATAATCACTCATTGGCACTTTAATTACCTTATAATCCGACGCTTTTTCATATCTTGGTAGTAATTTTTCTTGGGCACTTCTGAAATAAGAAGTTAACCCCATAATTCGTTTCTTGAATAGTTCAATGTTTTTCACATTTCCAGAAGTTCCATCAATAAACCGATTCGCAAAATCATCAAATTTATCCGGAAGCGCCTTGTACAAATGAACCACAATGTTGCTTTTCAATACCTCAATTTTATTATCGGACAAAATGCGTATGACTTTTCTCTCAAAATCATCGTCACTAATCGTTCCACGGTCTTCCACTACAGTTTTACCAGTTGATTTATCAGTGTATTCTTTCTTTTTATTGGTAACTCCATGATATCCGGATTCCTTCTTTTCTTTGTTTTCAAAACCAAATGGATTACGAGTAATGGTTAGTTTCTTGGAAGCCAAGTTATAGTCCATATAATCCATCACTTTTTCTCTCTTGAAAATTTCAGAAAGCATTTCTTTATCCACTTTTTGTCCGCCTTTGATATCAAGTGGTATTTCCCACGTTTTGATATATCCGCGCAAGATGTTGAATAAAATGCTAATCTCGTTGGGATAGTTGATAATAGGTGTGCCAGTTAGTAAAATCACTCTGGCATTCTGCGCGCTCATCAACAACTCATATAATACCAATGCGAGAGAAAAAGGAAGTCTCTCTTTATTCCCGTTTTTATCTGTAGGAACTTCTTTTTCTTTGGACAATTTATTTACAATACGACTAATTAAATTGTGAGCTTCATCAATGACAATAACCGAATTATCAAATATATTTTTTTCAAAATTATCTGTCATATCCTTGAGTTTATCTCTCCTCAAACCATTATAGTTAATGAATTTATACTTGCTTTGTATCATTTCGTCTATTTGTTCATTTAAACTTTTGCCATTATCAGCACTCAAGTCACTATAATTACTTGGTTTTCTTACATCTACTAACCACGCTCCCCCTTTTTTTTCAATGTATTCAACTGACAAATTCAAGATGGATGAGAGAGTTTCTAGTAGTTCGGGATGTTTTTTCGTAGAAATCCATTCCCAGTATTGATTTGTCTTGTAAATAGGGTCACCGCATTTTTTAATTTCTTCAATATAGTTGCGGCGCAACGAGGCCGGTGTCATCACGATTATTTTCCGCGAACTTTTCATTCCTTCTGCAAGAGCGATAGAAGTGCAAGTATTATGGGTAACTGTAAAATCGCCCATTAAGTACCTACAGTTTCCGTCTAACATAAACCCATAATAGTCATCTTCATTTACATATTTGACAGTTATTCCCGTTACAAGTGGATCTTTTATTTGTTTTCTTTCTGTGGGTCGTTTTCTTGGAACTAATGTTGGTATTTCTTCTAGTCCAAACCCATTTATACATATTCTCCACGCTGTTCCGTATTTTTTTACTCCTTTATACGTCCAAGATGTATTTTTTGAATGTTTGTAACAAGCAAAACCTAAACTTCTTGCTAGAAATACAACATCGTCCATTAATGTTTCGTTTTTCTGTGTAAATTCAAACCCACCGTTACTAAAACTTCCATCGCTATCAATTAAACCGGCTAACAATTTGAGTCTGTTATCTCTTGAATTGCATTTATATATGAGAGGAATGTGTTTGTTGTTTATCATATCTAATTCTTTTAGTGTATTCAAAAATAGATTATTATGATACTTGCCGTCTCCAGTAATACCATAACTATAATTACTACGATGGGATAAATATAAATTGTGCTTTGGTAGGTTTGAACGAAAATAATGTAAAACTGTAGAATCTTGACTAGCAATTTCTGATGACCTACCAGTTCCATCTCCTAACCAATAACCAATCATATACGGGTCAAATGGTAGTTCTTTTTCTGGAAATTCAACTGGAACTTTATAACCTTTTAACTTGGACTTTTTTGATTTTGAAAGATTCAAGTAGTCTTTTACTGATATTTCAATAATGTTTTGACAAGTATGTTTATTATTTTGTATTTCTTCATAAAACTTACTTGCATTTATTTTCATTTCTTCCTTATTATTTTTTGACTCGTTAAATGTAAATGTTTTAGAACAAAAATGGTTGTCTTGAATCCACTGAACATTATAGTTTGTATTTTGAGCGTGATTATTATAATTAAACTCTGGAAACCCAGATACTTTCAAACATAATATATGTTCTTGATTTACAGTGTATTTTTCTCCTTTAATTGGAATAATATCATACATTTTATCTTTTCCACGCGCTAAAGAAAGAACTTGTCTTGGCTGTGAATCATCGCCCATTAATAAGTCGCCAACTTCAATATCTTGTATTAGTTTAATTTTTCCATCTGCCATCATAATAGGTGTATCTTTACGGTGGCATTTTCCGGATCCTAAACCGTGGTATACCAACAGTCCGCGATAAGGAGTATATAAATTCATATAGTCTCTGACTAACTTTTGGTGACCCAAGAGAGAAAAATCAGAATTTTGATTTGACATACTTTCACAAGTAATTTCTTTTGTATCGTCTAATACTTCATCACGGTAAGGTTGGAAAAGCGAGTTGATAAAATTCACAAATATTTCACGATTATTCATATAATAACTGGAAACTTTGTAGTTAACGTGTGCCTTTTTAGGTGGCAAACGTTCAATAATGGGTGCTTTGTCAATATCAACCCAGTCTTCCGGTGACAAGACAGAAATACCTTTTTCTGGACGTTTTGTTTTTCTTCCTTTTTTTGCAGTCTCTTTCTTTTCAACAACCGAGACTTGATTGGGTTGTTCCTCACGAGGTAACAACGTATCCAAATCATCTTCTTCATCTTCTTCCTCCACAATAGTTAAAACTGGTTTTGTAATTTTTTTTACTTTTTTTGTAACTGGTGCTTTTTTTTCAGTTGGTGGAGCAACTAAAGATTCTGATAATTTCACGGTGTCTTTCGTAACAACTTTAGTTAGTTTTCTTGATTCTAACTGTTGAGATAGTTCATTAATGTCAAAATCTTTGTTTTTTTTGCGTTCGTCAATAAAAGTGATATTATGAATTTTTACATCTTGTTTTTTAGATGCAACTGGAATAATTACTTCTACGGGTTCTGCCGATTTTACAATTGGTTTCAATTTTAATTTTTCCTTTATTTTTTCTAAAGGGTTCATTACTAATATTAATATATATAATTATTAGTTTTTAAATTTAGAGTTTTTAAAATTATTAATCGTATTTGTTTGATCCAAAAGAAAAATATAATGAATATATATGAAGCATTTATCTAGAAAGTATAAAAAAAGAATATTAAGAAAAAATAAAATTTCTAAAAAAAAAATAAAACCCAAGAAATCGGTAAATAGAAAATCTATAAAAAAATCGGTAAATAGAAAAAAAACTACAACCAGAAAACGAAGAAGAGTTGGTGGTAGTGATAGTGACAGTGAAGATGATGATGAAGTGGCAAAATATTTCCCAGGTGATAGAATTCCAACACCATATAATCACATACGAAGAATACAAAGTAGTGACATTGAACAAGGAGACACAAATGGTGAAATAGAACAAAACAACACACGTAAAGTAAAACGGACAACATCTTTTTTAAATAGTTTAAGATCATTTACACCAAGTAATTTTTTACGAAGACATTCAACGAACAAATTGGGAGACGGCGAATCTGGTAGAGAAAGTAAAGAAAGTCTAGCAGAAAAAGGGAAAGAACTGCCGTTTGAAAACTACAAACTTACAGTAGAAGGCGAATTATTAACAGAAAATACTTCACCATTTAATTCACAAGAAGAAGAACAAATTGAACTACTTGGAGTTAAAGTTAACAAAGCAGACTATGACGAATATGTAACTAATTTTAATAAGTTAGAACAAAAAAGAAAAACTGATTCATATAAGAGACCTCTAACAGCACATGACTATGATATGGTTATGACACAGTTTAATAATTTTTTAGGTAAATACAGTTCCGTCATTTCTGATGATGATAAAGATTTCTATTTAAGTAAACTAACTGATCCCGAATTTGTAGATGACATAGATACTATTATTGGTAAACTAGAAGAAAATATCATAAGACAACAGGAAAAGATAAATATCTTTAAAACAAAGCCAAAATACAACCCTTCAAAAATGCAACCACGTTCTTCATCATTCGTTAATGAAATTTCTTCTGGTCACGAAGGTTACAAGACTGCAGAAAGTGGGAGGAGAGATTCTACTAGTAGTGATGAGTCGGTAGATAGCACAATTGCATTAATTACAAGAGGTAAACCAGTTGACTCAAAAGTAAATAAAAGTTTTAAAGACGCATTTAAGAAGGCAAAAGAAGATGCTGAGAGAAAAAAAGAAGAAGATACTATATATCGAAAAGAAGACTACTATTCTGAAGAAAATATGGAAAAACTTAGAAGGGAAAAAAAAGAAAACTTAGAGGCGCTTAAGAAACAATATAAAATTAACTTTGACAGTGACAGTGATTAACTTATTCCCCAATACCCGCATATAAATCCAATTTTTGAATCGCTTCATTACAAGCAATCTGCTCTGCCTTTCTTTTTATTTTATGTTGTCCTTGACCTAAAAATAAAAATATCTTACCATTCTTTTCAATATACTCGTGTATTGCCGCAAAATTTTTCAAAAAGTCAATATGAACCGATTCTGCGGGCGAGCAATTATATACGGGTTGTCCAATACACAAATAGACACCCATTTTGTATCCATTCTCGGGATCGTGTTCTATTTCCAAATAATGAGGAGTTACTTTAAATTCCTTTTGTATTTTTACTTGTAAAATATTTTTGTAATTGTCGTCATTTTGTATTAACGAAATCCAGTCAATATGTTTCTCAAAAATATTTTCCACGAATTTTTGTGCAATTTGAAATCCGGGACCCGTCACAAATATATTTTTAAACCACCCTTCTTCATCTTTCACATCAATCTTGTTGAAATCTAAAAATAGCGCACCTAAAAAGGACTCAAACAAACAACCCAATTTTTTTAAATTTGTTCTTATTTTCTTTTCTTCCGCGTGTTTTGAAAGAATCAACCATTTGTTCAAACGCATTTCAAGCGCAATTTTACCAATGGCTTCATTTTTAACAATTGCTATTTTTTTTTCAGTCATAAACCCTTCATTTTCTTTAGGAAACCTACGGTATAAATAATATTTAGTAACCAACTCCAAAATACCGTCACCAAGAAACTCCAAACGCTCATTAGATTTTGTTTTCAAAGGCATACAATCTGGAGGCCGTTCAACAATCGTAATATTTTGAGATGCGTTTTCAAGTTGTGGGCGTTTCGTATAAGAACGATGAACAAATGCGCGTTTGTACAAATTGACATTATGTACAATATTAGGTACTCCATATTTAGTAAGAATAGATTGAACTTCGCTCAATGTAATCTCTACATTTAAGGGATTATACGGATTAAAAATTAATCCGTCTTCGCCTTTAATAATATCATCATCGTGAATTATGTTTTTATCGTCTTGATTCATACTGCTGTAATAAATATAACAAACTATATATGTAATATGACCAGTTGTT
>Ga0114968_10000574_pt1 | contig 27172 bp, 23 predicted proteins | sample M_130807_EF_Meta_FD_87020 | JGI IMG/M metagenome (GOLD analysis project Ga0114968, IMG submission 87020) | Freshwater microbial communities from Lake Montjoie, Canada to study carbon cycling - M_130807_EF_MetaG | ecosystem: Environmental > Aquatic > Freshwater > Lake | place: Lake Montjoie... | reverse complement strand
TTTCTGGATGGAAATTGCTTTAGACGATTTAAAAGAAACGCTAAAAATGGTGGATGTTTTAACCATCAATGATGAAGAAGCCCGTTTGCTATCGGGAGAATATTCATTGGTTAAAGCAGCAGCTAAAATTCAAGCAATGGGTCCTAAGTACTTAATCATTAAAAAAGGAGAAAATGGCGCCTTGTTGTTCCATGGTACAGAGGTGTTTTTTGCACCAGCCCTGCCATTAGAAGAGGTATTTGACCCAACAGGAGCAGGTGATACTTTTGCAGGTGGATTCATTGGTTATATTGCTAAAACTGGAGATATCAGTTTTGAAGGCATGAAAAACGCCATCATTTTTGGTTCTGCAATGGCATCGTTCTGTGTAGAAAAGTTTGGAACAGAACGCATCATTGACTTAAGCGAAACTGAATTGAATACTCGTGTGAATGCATTCAAAAAATTGGTGAATTTTACTATTTAAAATTTAGCTGAATAGTCACTAAAAAGCCCCAAATGGGGCTTTTTTTATTTCTAAAAAAAAACTGTCTTTTTATCTTGATTACCCACAGATTCAGGTTAAATAGTGTAAAATGCAATTCATTCATTTCTTTATCTTTGGTTCAATGTTTTCAATCAGTTCATTTTGCAAGATTTCTAATCAATCCTTGATTTTTTTAAGGCCTTTTTTTTATTGATTAGTTTTGCTTTTGTTACTTTTAGCCTCAAGGCCCAAATTGGCATTGGCACCCTAACTCCTGATAGCAGTGCAAGGCCGCTTCAGGACATAATGGAGGTTCAACTGCATGGATTTATATGGTAGTTAGGGCCTATAGCCTCTAATCATTTTCATAAATAAATGTGTTAGTAGGAAGTATTTCTTCCAAATGTCTTAAATCTATTAAACTCCCTTTTACAGTCGATTTCTTAGCGCTGTAATCTTTGATGAGTTCTTCTTTTTGATTGAGGATTTTAAAGCCAATTTCAAAAGAATTATCAGCTGCTACATAATGTTCGTACACTACATAAATTTGATTGTTTAATTTAAAATAGAGATTGTTCAAATCCAATCCATCGTTTTCAACTCCTCCGGGTCTAAAATAATAGCCATAAGAAAATTGCTTCCAATTGGGTTTTACTGTTTTTTTAGCTGGGTATTTAAGCGGATTTCCTTTTACAGGTTTGAATAAAAATTCCAATCCAGACTCGTTTTGTAACCTAAAAATTGAGATAATATCGTTTTGCTTGCTTTTGAATGAAAATAAAACCTCTTTTTTAGATTGTGCTTTTATTTGAAAAGTGTTTGAAATAAAAAGGATACTTAAAATAACAAATCTTTGAAAATGTTTCATTTATAATGGTTTGCAAGGGTTTTAATAGCTCAAATTTAAATTAATTTTAGATTATAGGAGTGTTAAATATTCTTTAATTATTGTTATTTTGTAGTCAAAAAAGCGTAAATTGAGCACTGTATTTTACAGCATGGAAACAGATAAACAATTGGTCAAAGAATTTTGGAATGCAGCTTCATGCGGTGAAGAGCTTTATTTAAAAGGAGCAGATGAAGTCAGTAAATTCAACAACCAATTAAAAATCAGGTATGAGCTAGAGCCCTTTATTCTCAGTTTTGCTCAATTTCAGAATTTCAAAGATAAACAAGTACTAGAAATAGGAGTTGGGCTAGGTGCTGATCACCAAAAATTAGCTGAAAGTGGTGCTATACTTTATGGCTGTGATTTAACTGAGCGTGCTGTTGAAAATACTCAAAAGCGATTTGATTTATTAGGGCTCAAAACCAATTTACAAGTTGCTGATGCTGAGCAATTGCCTTATTCTGACAATCTATTTGATGCAGTTTATTCTTGGGGGGTAATCCATCATTCACCTAATACGCCAAAAGCTGTTGATGAAATTCATCGAATTTTAAAACCAAGTGGAAAGGCAAAAATTATGATTTACCATACTTATTCAATGGTGGGTTATATGCTTTGGATACGTTATGCGCTAATGAAATTGAAACCTTTCACCAGTTTGAAAGAAATATATGCAACTTATCTTGAAAGCCCTGGAACCAAGGCCTATTCTGTTGCGGAAGCAAAATTGTTGTTTAAAGATTTTTCAAACGTTGAAATAGACACCGTTTTAACCCATGGCGATTTACTCAGTTCCAATGCTGGTCAAAGACATAAAGGTATCCTATTGACAATAGCTCGTATGTTGTTCCCTCGGTGGATCATCAAAACTTTCTTCCCTAAACACGGACTTTTTATGCTGATTACGGCGGTGAAGTAGAAAAAAGCTAATTTCTTTTTTTGATTAAAATTAGTATTTTTACAGAAATCGTTTTCCAATAATAATGACCTAAATTTCATTGAAACAAACTTTAAATACACCCTTTTCTTTTATTAAGCTATTCTATTTTAAGAATAATGATGTTGATTCATTTAGAATGAGGGATTTGTATATGAAATTTTTCATGCGAAACCTGCAAATTGATATTACAGAAAATCATAAGGGCATTGTTATCATCGGACTATTTCCAACATTTTATGTGAAAAGCTTTCAATTTGAAAGAGTTGATGTAAGGATAAATGAAAACAAAGCACATTTAAATATTCCCAATGTTTTTCAAATACAAGATGTAAATACATCATTGGTTAAACCGAGATTCACTGTTCAAACTGAAGTTAAGGTTATTAAACAAAATTTTAAGCCAATCAATAAAAAAATAATTATCAAAAAATATGAATAACGACTATTTAGAAAACGAGAAATCTGCCACTAGGATTACCAAATTTTTATGGTGGTGTGCAGGAGCAGATCAATTCTTTCTATTAAGATCACCTATGCAAGATAGGGTAAAATATGCTGGTATTGGTGGTATTGTTTTGGCAACTGGCGTATTAGCAGGTTGTGCAGGTTCAGTAGCATTTGATACCATGTTTGCACCTAAAGTTTTGGAAGGTGAAATCGTTCAATATCAAAATTTTATAGATCAAAATTTTTGGATGTTAAATTTACTATTTGGAATTATATGGGGCTTAATCATTTTCAATTTAGATAGGTTTATCATTTCAAGTACGGGAAAGGGCGATGGTACTGATGTAATTACTGGCAAAGAATGGTTACAAGCAATACCTAGAATTGTGATTGCTTTAATTTTAGGTTTTACGATTTCTAAACCATTAGAAATTAAAATGTTAAAGTCTGAAATTGATGTTGAACTTCATAAGAAACAAGAATCAAAACTTGCAGTGTTTGATAGTTTGACTGATGCTAAATTTAAATCTCAAATAGCGATTATAGACAAAGATTTAGACAAAATTGAAAGTGAAAGAAATGTATTGGTTGAGAGACAAAAGGAAGCAGAAAAAGAATACCTAGACCAAATGCAAGGCAGAGCGGGTCAACAGGGGTTTGGTCCGAGAGCCAAACAATTATTGACACTTACTAAAGAATGGGAAACTAAAATAATTGAATTTGATAAGAAAAATAACTATCAAGTAAACTCTTTGAAATCTAACAGAGAGAAAAAGCTTAAAGAAGCTGATTACGAAAAGAATTTTATTAATAAAGAGAAGGTTAAAAAACTTGATGGTTTATTGGAAAGATTGAGCATCAGTCATGAAATTGGTTTCTGGTTAGGCTGGGCAATTACATTAATTCTATTATCTATTGAAATGGGTCCTATTATTTTCAAAATGATGATGACCAAAGGCGCTTATGATTTCATGGTAGAAAACTATACGGAATATAGAAAAGTTGTAAACGGTATAGTAAAAGAAGACAATATTTATGAAGGTGCAAATGGTTTAATACATGCTGAAAAAATCAGGTTCTTAGAGGTTGAATCTGCTATTTTCAAAAGAAAGGCAGAAGAAAAATTGAGCAAAGAGATTGTAAACAAATGGGAAAAGGATAAAAAAAATCAATTAGAAAGCAATCCCAAAGATTTTTATACTGAAAGCTAAAAGTACCTATCTTATTTTGGAATGAAAATAACTGAATTTACGATATGGCTTTTGGGTCTTGAGGCTCCTATTTTTGATAAAATAGATAATGAAGAGCGGTTCAAATACAACCGCGTTAGTTACTCTTTTTTACTATTGATTGGAATTGCTGCTATTTCTATTTATAAGTTTTTTGAAATGGTAGTTTCTGATATTCTTTTTAGCGTACTTCTTACTATCATTTTTTCATTGGTAGCCTTTGCAATGTATCGTTTTTCAATGATTACTTTCAGAAGATCGGTGTATGATCCAGAGCCTATTCAAGTAAATGAAGGGCAGGCTTCTAGCATAGAAAAAACAGTTCTCAAGACTAAAGTATTTGGTTCATTTTTAAGTTCCATGAGTTTGAGGTTCCTCATTTTCTTACCTTTAAGTATTTTAATAGTTTTTGGATTTTGCTCTTATTTTGAAAAAAGTACAATTGATCAAATTTGCAGAGAAAAGTACTTATTTGATAAAAACGAACAAATCAATGCAGTCAATGACAAATATTCAAAGTCCAAGCATACCATTGATCTCAAAATAGTTGATTTAAACACTGATATAGACAGATTAAAAAAGCTCGATGATCAAACTGATTTAATGAATCAGAAAATTACAGCTGTTAATTTGCTTCATCAGCAGAAACAATCAGATAGCACTCAATTTACAGCTGAAATTGGAAGAATTTCTAATTCAAATGGTCCAATCCCAATCTATTTAATGTTGGTATTTGATAAGTTTATTCATGAAGCATTATTTTGGATTCTTTTAATCGTTTATTTGGTGTTTTTTATTAGAGTTCACTTTATTCTTTACAGTTTAAAAACAGATATTAGATGCACCTACTCAATTCTATCAACTCGTTTTTACAAGGAAATTATTTCAGAAAACTACAAGCAATTTCAAAGAGACCGAGAAGCTTACCTGAGTCAACAACCTATTTTAATAAACAAAGGAAAAATATTTGATACAGTATGGGAAAATGCTCAATTCTCAAGAGAATTCAAATTAAAGGCAAGAGAAATTTACCTGAATCAACAAACTAATTTATCTAACAAAGAAAAGCTCTTGGATACTGTATGGGAAGATGCCCCATTTTGCAGTGAATACAAGTTGAAATTCCAACCAAAGTCAATGGTACCTGTAGTGAATTTACCAGATGCACTTAATACCGATACAAACAATGCATAGAATATTAATATATAAAGGGGAGTTGAGGTCTCAATTTAGTACTGAAAAATTGAAGGATATCGGAACTGGAAAGTTTCAATATGCATCTTATAGATTAGAACCCAGATTCAGGCTGTTTAATGCCAGTAAAGTACTTGATTTAGAAATTGAGAAATATGAGAATATAGAAGCCCTTTTCGAATTGCCAAAAAGTGATTTAAAACACAAACAAAATGGTGTAGTAGAGATTGAATTATATGAAAACCAAGAGCCTAGAAATGGCAAAAGGGTATTGGTAAATGAAATTCATTTTTATGTAGATTTAGAGAAAACATTAATTCTAAACGAATTATGGCCTCAGAAAATTAATTGGCATTCACTAGAGGAAAGAGATCAACATCCTGATTTGAATTTCAAAACTTTTTTGTCTTCAATTGATAAAATAAAAGCGGGTAAAATAGTTGGAGAGGCATATGTTATATTAATGGAAAGTGCCGAAAAGGTTATTGAACATCAAATAAAAGATTCTGTTTTAATACAAACAAATTCAAAAGAAACTCCTACAGAAATTGAGCAAGCTAAAAGAAGGGGATGTTTGAGTTTGTTTTTACCATTTATACCTTTAAAAAATTCTAGATTAGGTAAGTATTTATATTTAAATAAACTGTCAACAGATTCAACTTTACCATCTGGTTGTCTACCTTTATTCTTTCCTGGTGGACATTGGGGCTTCAATCTGTTTAGAAGACTCTTTCCTTCATTTGGACTACCAAGTACTGGGGTTCCGGGATGTGGCAGTTCAGGCTGTGGATGTATGAGTTTGTTATTTTTATTAGCAATTCCTTTTCTATTATTCAAAACATGCAATCGCCAAAATGAAAATACCTCGAATCAGCCAGAGCTTAAAGTGATACATGATACCATTGTTAAAGAGGTAATCAAAGAAAAGGTAGATACACTTTTTATAACCAAAACTGATACGGTATCTTATGTTGATTCAACTACAGTAACTACTGTAGAAATGGTAAAATTACCCAATGTGCAATTTTATACTGATGCAGATGTGCTTCTTCCTTCTTCGGCTAAAGAGCTTCAGAAGTTGGCTCAATATTTAACCGATAACCCCAATTTAAAAGCCACTATTATTGGCCATACCGATAATACAGGAGATCCTCAAGCTAATTTGTCTCTTTCTAAGAGAAGAGCTGAAAGTGTATTGAACTTTCTTACTCAATTAGGTGTCAAGAAAAACAGGTTAACCTCAATTGGTATGGGAGATAGAAATCCGATTGGAGACAATGAGAAAGAAGAAGGTCGGCTCATGAACAGAAGGGTAGAAGTTCGCTTAACTGAGATAGGTAAAATTGAAACCAAACGTAGTAACAAGGAGTAAAATGGAAACCTATACCGGATTTTATAAAGCCAAATTTAAGGGATTGTTCTCTCCTCAGAAGACGAATAATACCGCTGGGAAATATTCATTTTCAAATATAAAATGGGAATTGCTCCATTTGAGTGAAATTTTAAAGGTACCTGATTTTAACTTGTTTGAAAGTAAATGTGATGATTATTTATTTCATGAATACATCAAATCTAAATCACAAAATAAATTTGATCCAAACACAGAAATCATATTTAAAAATGAAATTTATTTAGGAACTGGTGGGCTAAAGAATGTATTAATTAAAAACATTTCATTGCCAAATGGAAATGAGCCAATGTATATCCCCAATAAATCAATTCAAGTGTTTGAAATGCACGGTGATATTTATTTTCAAATCATTGATGCCCCTGTTTCTGCAATTAATAATCAACAAGTAAAGGAGAAGGTTCAATTTGATAGGCCATTCTTAAATTTCTCTTTTAAAGGCAATATTAACAATATTGAAAATTATAAAAACACAAGAAGTGGTTCATCAGGTTTGGTTGTAAATGAAGTCAAAGAAAGAAACATAAGACCATTGAAGTGGTTCATTTGGATATTCTTTTTGTGTTTGATTTTACACCCATATTTGAACCTGATTTTATTGATTGGAATTCCACTTTTTATTTCAAGTTTCTTTAAGAAATCTTCTGGATTGTCAAGAATTGTTTTTGTTTTGGTATTGCTTTTACTACTGGCATTTGGTTTTTTGAGTGTATTGAAAACATCGAATGAACAAACCGTCGAGACCAAAGACGGGAATATAAAAGTATCTCCACCAGTTGAAACAAGAAGAAAGGATGCAATCAATGGAAAAGATCAAAGGTCCAAGAAAGATATCACTTGGTTTGATTTCAATCCATTTCAATATGATTTAAGCTATTCAACCTCAGCACATGATTTCATAAATACACAAAAATCTAACGAGCGGTTCATTAACCAATTAGAAGCTAGTTCCCAAAATGAAGCATTTGAGAAAATCTATCAGTATTTGTCAGATGAAGACAAAGACAAATTAGACAGCTTAATCAACAGCTATAAACAATTAGCCATTGATAAAAATTTAAATCAGTTTCAAACGGCCGAGATGGTATGCACATTTATTCAAGAAATACCTTATTGCTTGGTTCATCAAAATACGTGTGAGGAATTTCTAAGACAAAATCAAATGGCTTTTGTCCAAGATTACCATAAGCAAGGCAAACCTTGTTTGCCGAATGTGCCTGCTGGGGTTCAGTCACCTTACGAATTTGTGCACAATTTAAAAGGAGATTGTGATACCAGAACTTTGTATGCATTTACCATATTGAAAGCATTTAAAATACCTTGTTCTATATGGGTAAGTGATGTTTATGGACATAGTATTTTAGGTGTAGGACTTCCCAATTCAAATGGTTTTTATAAAGAGGTTTATGGAACCAGACATTATGGTGTTGAATTAACTGCAAAGGGCTACAGAATAGGAATGATAGCCGGAGAACAAAAGAATCCTAAAAATTGGAACGTCGCTTTATCGTATAATCATTAATCAATTAAAATATGAAAATCATTGTCATTCTTCAAGTATTCATTGCCTTTGTCATTGGCATTGGCGCCCTTTTTACCATTTTTAAAGTATTAAACAGCTACATGAGAAGGCAGCTTCAAATTCAAGAAAGAAATACAGCTTATGCTATTTTTCAAGCTGGAATAGTGATCTCCTCTGCTATTATTTTAACAGATGTCATTCACCCAGCACTCAATGCGATTAATTTTCTGAACCAAGATGGTGCAGCTACTTTGCAAAGTATAGCTTATTCAGCAGGGTATGCCATATTATTTGTTTTGATAGGTATATTTTTCACTTTCTTGGTCATTGCAGGCGGTATTGGTACTTTTTTTCAGTTAACCAAAGTGAATGAATGGGAAGAGATTAAAAATAACAACATTGAAATGTCTTTGATCAGTGTTGCGCTGATTCTTGGTTTGTCAATAATTGTAAGCCAATACATAGGTTTTTTATGTGAAGCATTGATTCCTTATCCACAGGTTCCAAGGTTCTTTTAGTTATAATTAATTTAAGTTATGTCAACTAAGAAATTATATTTAAAACTTTTAAAAGAAGCCGAGGAAAAGGCTAATACAGATAAGTCTTTACTGAAATTAAAGGGAATTTCTGCATTTAGTACTTGGAGAAGGAAAGATGAAGACCAAACTTATAATTTTATTGTAAATACTGAATGTAAAAATAAAGAAGATATTATTAGGATTGCCAGTATGGCTTATGCTTGGATGCCCACCATGTTAAATATCTATGCAGATTCAAATCATGATTGGAAAGAGACAATTAGACTAATAAACAATTTTAAAAAAAATAAGTTAGACGAAAGAGAATTGTTAATTGAAAATCTCTCTAAAATCATGAATAATTCAATTGTTGGTGCTTCTAAGTTCCTTCACATTATTAATCCTGAACTAGCTCCAATGATTGACAGCAGGGTTGCTCGATATTGGAATTTATTTTTTATTAATGACAAAAGTTTAAAGATGCCATTGGATTGGAATTTTAACAGTAAGAATCATCATAAAAAAATAAAGAAATATATACAATATTGGGATTGTTTGATTTCATGGAAGGGCAAAATGGAAGATATTTCTATCAGAGATATTGAAGTTCTGTTTTATTATTTGGGAAAAAAGAATAAAATTCAAAAAACTAACACTAAATAAAATCAAACAAATACTATCTCGTTTTATTAATCTGAATTATAAATTAAAGAATATGTCATTGGCAAACAAATACCTTGGAATTAGAAATACTAGCAATATGTTAGAGTCAAGTATGCAGATAGACCAATTATCTACACTGGAATCAATTAAAAGTCGCCAAGGATGGATAATAGCAGCTCAGGTTGCAACCGTGGCTTCCATTGTTCATCAAACAAAGGTTACTACAGATGCGTTGAAACTTGTTAATAATACTCTTTTATCAATTCAAGATAATATACAAAATGGATTTAAAACACTTGAGTCTAGTATTGAATCTTTAGAGATAAATTTATTAGAAAATTTAAATGAAATAAAATGGTATTTGTTTAATGTAGATAAAAAATTAGATGAACTAATTAAACTTGTTAAATTTTCTGGTGCAACAAAATCTGCAGAATTTAATAAACAGGGATTTATTTTATATAAAATCAATCAAAATAATGAAGCAATAGGACAATTTAAAAAAAGTTTACAGGAAAACCCGTTGAATATAGAAGCATATATTAATTTGGGTTTTGTCAATTTAAGATTAGATAATATAAAAGAGTCGATATTAAATTTTGAAATGGCTGCAAAGTTAGTTCAAGAAGATTTTTCATATTACGAGGAAATAACAATTGACAGATTGAAAACAACGGAAGTTTTTATTCTAGATAATCTTGCAACATTATATTCCATTAATGATGAAAATGAAAAATCTATTGATGTGTTAAATAAAATTATTAATAAAGATTTGGATACAAAAACTGAAATTGTAACTAAATTTAAACTTTCAAAATTATATTGTAGTATCAATAGATTAGATGAATCAATAGGAATAATTAAAGAATTCATAAATAGTAAATATTTTGAGCCTGTCGCATTAGCAGTAGCAAGCGAAGAATTTAGTCCTATCAATACTTCAATTCTTTATATCCTGCAAAATAAATTAGATGAAATTAAAAATGAATTTGTTACTTTAAATAAAGTACAATACAATAAAACTGAAAATGTTGAATTTGATCAAAACTATAAAAAATCATTACTATTGATTCTTGAAACTATAAAAATAGGAATTAATGAAAATTCTAATTATGAAATATTATTAACATCAGAATTTAGAGAAAGATATAATGATTTTTTGCAATTAATAGATTTACTCGTTGAATTAAAGAATAAAATTGAGACTGAAAGCAGAAATTTAGTTATACAAGATGAAAAGCTAAAAGAAATAAATCAATTAAATTCTGAAATTGATACTGATTACACAGGTGAAAAATCAATAAAAATAATTTCTCATAAAATCTTACTAAAAAAGTTGAAATTGAATATTGATAAGGGGATTAATGATAAAGCAAAGTTATCAATTAATGTTCAGAAAATTTGTTCAGACATAAGTTTAAATATTGAAATGAAAATTAATGAAATGTTAAGAATAGACTCAAAAAAAGTAATTGATTTCATTAACGTAAGTTTTGACTTAATAAAAACTACTAAAGTTCTTTTACCACATTTAAATTCCGAAATAACAGATAATAGGCCGTATGAAGTAAAATTTTTATTGGATTGTCAAACGCTCATAGATAAATATATTCAAAAGATCAAATTTGATACAAATTCTTCCAATATTGAATTAATTGAAAAAACAAATGAAGAAATTAATGAAGATGCTTATAGTTATAATGATGAAATTGACGATGAGTTAGACGAAACGAATTACAATGCTATAAAATTTGTTAATTCTGAAGGTGTTACCTTATTAAAAAGAAAATCTTTTGATAATGAAATAGACGAGCTTGCCATGAAAGCAGGAAAATTATTCATTTTGAATAAAATTGCTAGTCGAATATTGCTTCAAAGAAAATTAAATCTTTTATATGGTGAAGCTGAATTGATTCTTGACTATCTTAAAAAAGTTGAAGTAATAGGATTAGAGCCAAATAGCAATACTCTTGAATATGATATATTAGTGAGTAATGAGAATCAATTAACCGAAAAACTCAATAAAAACTCATAAATTAATTTTTAAAAATTACTGTAATATTTTATTTCAAATGGAAAATAAATTAATAGAAATCCTCTCGTTAAAACCAGAAAAAAAACAATCGGATTTTCCAGATATTCTTAGCGCAATTCTATCAAATATAAAGAAGTTTGATTTTGATGATGATTACTTGCAAGAAGGTAAAATAGAGATTGTAAGTGCAAGTGAATGTACCTATCATACAAGTTTATTAGAAAATTTTACAGAAACACGTTCAATTAATAAAATTAGGGTTCCAAATGATACTGGTGTTTTAATAGGAAATAAAGATGTTTTACAATTTAATGTTTGGGATTATTCTTTAAAATTTGAAAATGATTTTAAAAATTTTGTTGACACCTATGAAATAGAAGAAAGTCATTTCGCAAGTGGTTGTCCAACATGTAAACAATTTGGAAAAATCAGATGCTCTAGATGCAATGGCTCCGGTGATATAACTTGTAAAAGTTGTTCAGGAAGAGGTGAAAATCAATGCGGGAATTGTTATGGAAGAGGTGAAACTAAGTGTTTTTGGTGTTCGGGTAAAGGAACAAAAGAATCGGGCTATGGTGAAAAGAAAATAATTGAAAGTTGTAATTCATGTTTTGGAAGGGGGGTTAATCCATGCACAAGGTGTTCAAATGGATATATAACTTGTTATAATTGCAGCGGAAGTGGAAAGGAGTCATGTTATAATTGTTCGGGTTCTGGTGAAGTTATATGCGTAGAATGTGATGGATACAAAACTTTAGATAATTATTATGAAGTAACCTCACATTTTATAAACATTTCACAAAATATTTATTTAAATAATCCATACTCAGGGTTTGATTCCCTAAAAGCTAAAAATGCTAGTTTTAACATTCAAAAAATCATTTTTGATTTGAGGGAAGAAAGATTCAAAGAAGATTATTTTAAATCTATAAATTCTAGCCCATTTTATAATCAAATAACTACTTTTTTTAGTTTTACAAATGATAACAACACGAAACTTATTGCTTCGAGAATAATTTTTTTAGAAAACAAGTATAATGAAGTGGTTTTTAAATTCTATGGCGAGGTTTATAAAATATATTTTGACAAAAATTTTGATAAATCTTATTATGATGGAAAAAAACCTTCAGATCAATATGAATTAGATTTATTAAAAAAAGTCTTATCATCTACAATAAATAATGAACTTGATATATCTAAGAAAACTTTTGAAAAACTTTTGAAATATGATTTTATAGATATATGTGAATCCCAAATGATTTCAAACATTGAAGATACACTTAAGATTTATAATTCAGTTGATAATTATAGCAACAAAAAATTCACCGTTTCAGAAAAAATACTGAAGACAGTAAATAAATCAAAAGTATCAGAAAATGATTTTTTGAAAATTAAGAGTAAATTATTATTTGTTTATTCTTTAATAACATTTTGTATTGGTTTGATTGGTATGTTTTTTATTGGTTTATGTTTAAATGGGTTTTCATTAGAACTTTTAGCTTTTCATACATTTATAGCAGTAACATTTTTAATTATTAGCTTAATTTTAAATATTTATATAAGAAATTTATATTTTTCAACTTTTTTTATTTTTACAGGTTTATTTATCCATTCGATAATTCTATATAAATTTAAATTAGACGTAAGTAAAGATGTAAATTCCTTTAACAAGGAATATGTAAATAATTTCAAAATTGTACAAGACCGCTATAATAATTTTATAATTAACAAAAAAAATTATTTGACAAATGATTTTTTTAAAGGTTCTTACGAGGCTAATGTTAAATCAGGAAATCAAATATTTATACTCGACAAACAAATCAAGCCGATAAGAATATATAAATTATATATTGAAAAAGGTTCAAAATACTATACATGGAAAAACCAATATTATCAACAAATTATGATGGTTGGAACAATTTGGCGTCATGATGCTAAGCCCATTTTAGTAACAGCAAATAAAAGAATATACATTAAAGATTATATTTACAGTTTTGATTATATCTATAATGAAGATGCAAGAGATTTTGGAAGTTTAATTCCTATTCAACATTCGGGTAAAAAGTTATTAGAAATTGATGAAAGACGTGATCTAAGTTATGAAAGATTGATTACACCCAGTGTGAAATTTAATTCTAAGATTATAATAGAGATGAATAACACAAAATTAAGGTTAATGGTTCCATATAAACTAATTAAAGTTGATGATTCAGAAAAAGATACTCTAATTGTTTTTTCTTTTGTAAAAAATGACATTCATACTGCAAATTTCGAAACATATAAGGGAGAAGTAAATAAAAATAGATTCAACGAAATTTTCAAAGAAAAAGAATGTAAAAAAATAGATGATAAACCACAATTAATGAATTTTGAAAAGTTTGGTTTAAAATATTTTAAAAAATATTTCTATCAACATTATTTTTTATAGGGCTATTGATATATTATTAACCCAAATCCATGTCTGAAACAGATTTAAGTATATCGCACCCGCAAATAAGTAGTTTGTATAACTTATACTTATTGGAAACGCAGCCATTCCGCAAGGTGCACCGCATGATAGACCTTTTTGAGTCTATCATTAAAATGCATACGGTTGTTATTCTTTCAGAATATGTTGCAGAAAATAAATTGAGTGAAAGTGCAAAAGGATTGTTGGCACAGGGTTTAAGAACCCCATCTTTAGGAACCTGGCAATTGTTTAGCCGGGTGCTGTTCGAAGAACTGGAGAAAGATCAATTTGCTTGGAGTTTACCGCTTTTCGCTAAGGAGTTTGCCGATTTGGATAAGGCATTGAATAATGAAAAGACAAACGTCATTGCCTTTCGCAACGGTTATGCCCACGGGGCCACACCAACCGATGAGGCATGTGCAGCGGACATCTCCAAGTTTGAACCCTTTCTAACCAAACTATTGCAAGCACAATGGCTGCTCGAATCTTCACTGGAGGTAGTGGAAGGAAAAGTGTTCCTGTGTTCCAACGATGAGAAGCTTTCGCTGCACCCCATCTTGCTGCATCGCGATGAAAATACGGAAGCCTCATTTGCCTTTTTTAATGACCTCAAAAACGACAAAATTGGCTTGCTCAATTATCCATTGGGGAAACATTATAGAGAAAAAGAATTCCTCAATGAATTTCATCAATACATACCAATTAATGAATGGAAAAAAACTGGAGCAAATGAATTTCAGCAACGCATAGAAGAGCTTACAGAAACCTTCAAGGGTAGGACAGCAGAACGAAAGCAATTGTTAAATTTTGTTGTAGAAAAACAAAAAGGTTATTGTTCTATTCAAGGCAATCCTGGTATTGGCAAATCTGCATTAATTGCTCAATTCTTTAAAGACCTTCGTTTACACGACTCTTGTAAAGACATCCAAGTAATAGAATATTTTATTCGTAGAGGAACGCAACAAGCCAAACCCGAGGTATTACTTGAGTACCTCATTAAAAAAACGGATGAATTGTTTCCAAAAGCCAGAGAGATTAGGGCAGAAGGTAAAATGGTTTTTGATTTACAAAACCAGCTATTTACCAAATGGCGTTTATGGGCTGAGCATTGCAAGGGTACCAAATTACTTTTTTTAATAGACGGTTTGGATGAAGGCGTAGAAGAAAATATCATACAATATTTACCCAAGGAGAACTTCCAAAACATACTTTTTATTTATGGATCACGCCCAGGAGGACATAAAAGCATAGACGAGTTATGGGGGAATTTACCTGTTGAACATCATTTGAAAATTGAGTTGAGTGGTTTGGGGAAAGAGGATATCCGAGCCATGATTTATGAGGTTGCCAATAAATATGAAATTGAAAAAGACAGTGCTTGGATTGAGGCAATCCAACAACGCTCACAAGGCAATCCACTTTATTTAAAATTATTATGTGATGCCCTCGCCAACAAGAGTATTGGTTTGAACGATATCAATGCACTTCCAAAAGAAATAGATGAGTATTACAAAGCCATTTTATTTAGGTTTGCGCAAGATTCAGTTGATGGAGATGCATTATTAGACAGTTTATATACCTTTGCTGCAGCCAAAGATTATTTGAGTTTTGCTCATATTGGCTTGATCAATAAACTTGGAGAGGCAAAGTTACAGCGCATTGGTAGTACACTCAAAGAGGTTTTGATTGAAAATCCCTTAACTGAAAATGTTCTGGATTACCAATTATTTCATGAAAGCTTCAGAGAATATTTATTCAAAGAAAAATCTTTTAAAATTACTGAAGCCAACGAACAGATTATAAATTACTGTGCTTCCTGGAAAGAATTGGAAGGAAATTGGGAACAGCGTTATGCTTTGGAGTTTTATGCAGATCATTTGTGTGAAAGCCAGAAAGCAATTCACCATGAAACTTTGCTCAAATTAATTGAAGACAAGGCATTTCTCCATACACAAAAGGAAGTTTTAAGACATTTTAAGGCTTCAAACAAGCTCATGCAATTGGCTATTGAAAAATCAGCAGAATTGAAAAATCAAGACACATTATTAGAAGCCGCTTTGTGTTTGGTTGATTTAAAATACGAAGAAGACAACGATGCCCCAAGGATTCTTGAAATGATAGCAAATGGTGAGATAGACATAGCGCTCCTGCGAATAGAAGCATTTGGCACCAATGACAAAGAAGGCTTAGAACGTAAGTTCATACTTTACATGCTATGTTTGATGGAATTGACCTTGCTAGAAAGCAAGGATAAATCTTTTAGAAAAAAGGCAATTGAAAAATTGCTGAAGCATTTAGACGAAAACTTACCAATTGACCATAGTATATTGAACTGGAATGATTTCTTCTCCAGTTATTTGATTTTCCAAATGGCATGTGAATGGGCTGAATTGGGATTGGATTATTTAATTGTTTATAAACGCACCGAATTTTGGATTCGTGAATGGATTCCAGAAAATGGGCCATACAACAATATACAATTTGAGGTTTTACATACATTCGCTAGGGATAATGAGTCAGATAAAATAAGAGCGTTAGTGGAAATCTCCACGGAATTAGCTAAACAAGGTAAGGAAGAAGAAGCCGCATCAACTATACAAGAAGCGCTTACATGTGCAGTGGATATTAATGATGAGCTATATAAAAGTAGCGCGCTTAGGGAGATTTACATCGAGCTAATCAAGCAGGGTAAAATAGGAGAAGCTCTCGACTGTGCAAAGGGTTCCAGTGAGGTTTATGAGGTTTATAATAATAGTGATTCACTTATGGATATTTCCAAAGAACTGGCTAAACAGGGTAAGGTAGAAGATGCCGAATCGGTTTTGCAAGAAGCGCTTGTCTGTGCAATGGAGATAAATGATGAGTCATTTAAAATTAGTGCGCTTAGGGATATTTCCATCGAACTTGTAAAACAAGGAAAGCTAAATGAAGCTCTCACCTGTGTAATGAATTTAAATGATGAGTCAGATAAAATAAGAGCGTTGGTGGAAATCTCCACGGAATTGGCTAAACAAGATAAGGAAGAAGAAGCCGCATCAACTATTCAAGAAGCGCTTGTCTTTGCAATGGATATAAATGATGAGTCATTTAAAAGTAGCGCGCTTAAGGATATTTCCATCGAACTTGTAAAACAAGGAAAGCTAGATGAAGCTCTCACCTGTGCAATGAATATAAATGATGAGTCAGATAAAAGTAGCGTGCTTAGGGAGATTTCCATCGAACTTGCTAAAAAGGGAAAGGTAGTTGAAGCAGTTTCCTATGCAATGGATATAAATGACGGGTCATATAAAAGTAGCGCGCTTAGGGATATTTCCATCGAACTTGCAAAACAAGGAAAGGTTGGTGAAGCAGTTTTACTTGCAATAGATATAAATGATGAGTCATGTAAAAGTAGCGCGTTAGTTGGCATCTCCATCGAACTTGCTAGACAAGAAAAGGTAGATGAAGCAGTTGCCTTTGCAATGGATATAGCTGATGAGTCATATAAAAGTATTGCGTTAATGGACATCTCTACCGAACTAGCAAAACAAGGCAATGTAGAAGAAGCGCTTTCATGCGCAATGGACATCTATCATGATGATAAAAAGATTGAAACACTTTTAACCATTGCACTTGAATTAAATAATTTGGGTAAGGCAAAAGATGCGTTAGAGTTGATTCAAGAAACATATGACTTAGCATTAAAATTTGAAGAAGAACATTTGTATTCGGTTTTATTTGATATCGCTAAAGTGTTTGCAGAAATTGGGAATATTGAAAAATATTTATTTGTGAATGAACAAATTATTTTAAAATGTGCTGACATCTATTTTTGTCAATATATTATTTTAAAAATTCAAGAAAAACTATTAAGAGAAGGTAATGGAAATTTAATTCCGAACATTATATTAAAATTTATTAAAAAGAAAAAAACGCAATTCACTCCTATAACTAAAGATAAATACCTATTAAATATTTCACTAACATTTATCAATCAGGATAATATTGGAATGGCCTTTCTTTTATTAAATGAAATCACCGATAATTTGAAAAACGAGGCTTTAATTGAATTTTCCAAAATTTTAATTGAAAAAGATAAAATAATAAGGAAAAGAATTTGGGATGAAACATTTAAAGATGAAGATAGTGGTGAGATTGTGCAATTTCAAAATATAGAATATGAATTTAATGATAATGCATTTCAAATTTTTAAAATCAGAAAAAAAGTTGAATTCAAAAACGAAGAAGAATTTGACAATTTTTCAAAAATTAAAAATATGGAGATTGAATTTGATTTAATGATTCAAAAATTAGACAAAATAAATGATTTGCATGAAAAAATTGAAGCCTATGTATCATTATCTAATTTACTATATAATCAAGAATTTTTCGAATCTGCAATCAAAGCAATATCTCATGCTTTAAACATTATTAATGTTAGTCCCAATTTGGAAGCATGTTTTCTTTATGATCAAACATTTATAGATCTATTTGAAGCACTTATTAAACAAGGTCAATTTATAGAGGCATATAAAATAATAAACCTGATTGAAAAAGAGCACGAAAAAAACAGATTACTTGTACTATTTTCAATTGAAGCAGCCACAAATAATTTATATGAAATTGCATATGAAGCTATAATGAAAATTGACAATAAAAACGATGAATTTAAAGCATGGATTAAGTTAGGTAAATTAGATTATAGTAAAAAAGGAATTATTTTTTGTAAGAACCAAATTAAAAATTTACCAAATATTACTGTAATTTATTATTACTTAAAAGGAATTGCAGTGGCATTAAATCCCAGCAATGCGGATGAAAGTACTGTTTCAGAATTGCTAATATTGGTAAAAGAAGATACAAATAGCATCGCGCATTTAATGCAAATGCATACTTTTTATTTATGCTTTTTTGAAAAAACTAATTCGCTAAAAATGCAGCGCCTAAATAAAACTTTAAACATCCAATGGGCTATTGATATAGCTGCAAAATTCGAAAAAGAATTCTCCCGTTCAAGCCATAATATTCAAGAATGGATCAATCAAATTGCAGATGAAAACGACCGTGAAGATATTTTGGGTTGGGCTGAAAAAGTACAGCAAGGAAAAATGACGGAGGAGAAGTTTTTGGAAAGAATTAATAAATTATAAGATATGAAAAAGGAAATTGAAGAAAGAATTAAAAAATCTGATAGCATTTTTGAAAATAATTGGATAAAATTTGATCTAATACTAAGTAAACTAAAACATAAAGAAGCAAGAGAAAAAGTTCAGGCCCATTTTTTAAAAAATAAAAATATTCCTGGAGTATATATAATTTCAAAATTAAATTCCCCAGATTCTTGTATTTACGTTGGTCAATCAAGTACTTCAATTAGGAATAGAATTTTAATTCATCTTGACGCTATTTATGAAGAAGGTGGTCATTTAAATTATCAAGCATTTTTTTCAAAGTATAAGAATGATATTGAAATTAAATATTTGCAAGTTTTAAGTAATTTAAAAGTAGATGATGATCTTAAAGCGTTGATAATTATAAAAGAAACCTTATTGACTTCAGAATACAAACCAGCCTTCGTCTTTTTAAGAACTAAAGCGGAAGCATTAAAATAAATCTAATCCCAAATAAAACTATGAAAACAATTGCAAGGATTATCTTAAACACCCATAATTGGGTGTCACCTTCTAACTCTACAAACAAAAATGCTGTAGAAGTTAAAAATGGCAAAAATACTTACCGTTATGGTTATGAAGAATGGATCAATGACGAACAAATAAAAGCACTTAATCTAGGCTATTTGGAGTGTTACAGACGTTCAAATTTTCCAGAAATTGCAGAACTTGTATTATTAGTTTATAGAGATGTAAATGGTGATTATTTCCATTATGGTAATATGTATAAAGTAAGGCAACTTCAAAATCATGAAATTGAATCGTTAAGAATAGACCTACAAAAAATAAACTGGCTTAAAAGAGTTGAATCTCAATTTAATGCTGCACCTTTTTTTGATAAACGTAATTTTTTAAACCATCCTTATTTGGATGCTTGGAATTCAAATGAAATTATAACTGAAGCTCAAAAACCTGGTTTTGTATTGAACTTTGAATATAAATCATTAAACATTTTACCCAAACCTATAAACTTAACAAAATTAGCAGGAACAGCTTTTGATAATAGAAAAATTGCCAAATTAACTGTTAGGTATTACATGGAAAATTTTATGAATAATTTCGAAAAAGGTAATCCGTTACACAAATATTTAAAAGATATAAAATAATTTAAGGAACAAATTTTAAAAGTAGACTTATTATCAATTGAGAAGTGTTTTAAAATAAAAATAAATGTGGAGACCAGAACCCCAAAAATAAAAGGATAAATAATTAGAAAAAATTAATGACTTCGAAAAAAATATGAAAACAATACAACTGCTTCTATTTGTAATACTACAAACTATTCTTGCTTGCGGGCAAACTACCAACAACACAGAACAAATAAATTACCCAAAAACAAATGGTTGGGTAAATGATTATGAAAATTTATTTAGTGAGAATGAAGAAAAAACTTTAGATAGTTTAATTTCTGAATTTGAAAGAAAGACAAGTAACGAAATAGCAATCATTACTATCGATTCAACTAATTTAAAGAACCAGGAAATCAATGATTTTACACTTAAACTTGCTAATTATTGGGGGATAGGAAAAAAAGAGAAGAATAATGGGATTCTTTTTTGTATTTCAAGTCAATTAAGAAAAATTAGAATTGAAAATGGATTTGGTATAGAAAAAGTATTAACCAATGAGAAAACGAAAGAAATTATTGATAACAATATGATACCCTATTTTAAAGAATCGGAATACTACCAAGGTACTTTGTCTGGATTGTATGCCATTATGAATGGGTTGGAGGAAGTCAAATAAATTAATAAAAGATAGTTTGCGAAATGGGGTAAATGAATCTTTTTTTATTCAAACAAAGTGCTAAATTCAATAAACGATTGATGATACTAATACTGGCAGTTGAATAAGAAGATGACAGGCATGATGCCTATGAAATGTAGGCATGAGTAGAAGAAATACTGAACCAAATTGCAACAGTATGATTTGTAAGAATAAAGTAATTTAAAACAACATTTTATAAATTTAATTTTAAATTTTATTTACATACACAATTTTAAAATTTACAATAAAAAAATAAAACATGAATTCAAAAGCGAATGTAAAAATAATTATCAATAGTGATTCACAAATATATACAGTTGAAGTATATGATGTTGATTTGCTAATTGATGATTTGTTAGTATGCAAAACTGTAAAAGAAACTTGTAATCTTGAGTTGTTTTTCAATTTGAATGATAGTGGGGATTTTAGAGCAGAACTTCAACTACGAATATTTGATGAAAACAGAAATGAACTATATCGTTCACCAATCAATAATTCACTTTCAAGTTTAGCGTATGATAAAAATACTGGAAGAATAGAAAATACTACCATTGATTTTGGTGTTATAAATTTATAAAAAACATTAAAAATGAATATTATAATTCTTTACATTACATCATCTTTTTTAATTTTTAAGGTTATTTTTCCCTTAATCTCATATCCAAAGAAAAAAGATGATAAAATTATTTTTAATCAATCTCCAATAATTGACATTTTGCAACTCATCAACATAACTATTTTATTCATTTTTATAATCAATAGTTATATAGGTTCCGAATGGTATGACTGGTTATATTTTATTTTTCCATTATGCTATTTTTTTATGGAGTTTATTGTAATAATTGCGGTTTGGAACAGTGAAATTATTATTGACAATGAATTTATTTATATAAAAAAAAGTAAGTACGATAGATTGTTTGGTAAAAAGACAATTTCATCACCCCAAAAAATAGAATTGAAAAAAAGTTCTTTTAAGTTTTACAAAGATTGGAATGATGAAGATACTGTTGAAGTATTAAAATATAGAAAATTAATTAGAGCAAACTATGTAATAATTAATAAGGAAAGATACAACTTGAATGAATATAGGTTAGATATTTTTTTTAATCAATTTTTTAAAGCTTTAAATGAAAAAGTACAAACTAAAAATATAAAAATTGAAATCAATAAATTTGAAAAATATAATGGTATGAAATGGATTTATACGCTTTTGTTCATATTATCTTTAACATATTATTTCAAATAAATAATAGCCCAGCCCATATGTGCAAATCTTTAATACTTTATGAATAATTTAGATCAAAGCAATCCATTATTTAAATACTTAAAAGATATAAAATAATTTAAAAAGTAGACTTATTACATTTAAATTGTAAGCAAAAGGATGCAAGATGCATCCATATAAACAAGTTAGTGGCAACTCAAAAAAAAACAGAATATATGGACGAATTAATTATAAACAGCAAACCAGTCGGACTTCATAAGGCATTCAAGTCGCCTGACTTTAACAGTAAGACAATTCTTGTTCGTGACCATTGGGACTATGTGGAGATGTTTTTAAGACGTAAGCGATTAAATGACGCAGCATTTTATTGGACGCAAGCAAAAGAGTTTTACAAAGCATCTTTGGACTTGCCAAACACATCGTCTCCACTAACACTTTATTACTGTTTTTTGAATGCAACAAAAGCACTCTTGACAGTCAAGAATGTTGTTTTTACTGATAGACACGGTGTCGCGGGACAAACGGTTGCAGGAAACACCAACCTTGAAAACGAACATATTACATTTCACAGAGCAGGGATTTTAAACTCGCTAAGCACATACTTGGAAGACCCAAACACAACGGTTAGACATCAACAATCTTTTAAAGACTTACTCTACAACCTTCCTTTTATACATCGAGCATTTTCCTTAACCTATACAACTCACTATCCAGAGATTTATATTCCTATTACAAATCCTACGTTTTTAAAGGACAGTGAAACAAGAGAAGTATATCTATCTTTTAAAACAACAGGAAACTACGCAAACGGTCATACAACCAATAAGATTACCCCAATCGGCTTTTCCAAGGACAATGCAAGAAGTAATGAGAATACTTATTTATTTATATCAAACAATCATTTCGTTTGGTCAAGTCATAGACAGCATAGAGATAGGAACATTCAAAGGTTGACGGACTTTCATAAAACGAATAGACGACATCTACATTACATTATTGGATCCTCAACACTTTGGTATTTTAAAAGGACTAGCGTTAATCACATTGTAGACAAACATCCATTGACAATAATGTTTGCTAGTATGCACAGACTGAGTGAACTTGCACGATACGAGCCGTTGACACTTGTTAAGCACTTCAAACTATCACAAAACTGGCTTTTGACAGAGTTTATTAAAGGAGCACCAATGGAGTTTATTGACCAAATTTCTTGTGAGATAACAAACCAAAACTTTATGCAACCCGCCATAAGATTTCCAGTATGAAAATAAGAGCAGCCTCTAACATGGGTTTGGCGTTATGGCATGTGAAATGTTTCGTATTTGAAAAAAAAAGAAGTCATCACATTTAGAACACAATTACTTAAAATAATTATTTAAAATCAACAATTATATAAAACTAAAAAATATGCTAACTAAAGAAGATATTCTAAAACAAATTAATGAAATAGGTGAAGAAAATTTAACCACAAATCTTCAAAGAAAAAAATTAGAAAAATCAATTCCAATTCAAGAATTTTCTTATAAAGGATATGTTATGTCATTAGATGAAAAAAATGGAAATATAAAACTAGAACTTGGTGATAAGATTGGTAAAATTTTTAATAAAGATTCTGAAGTTATTGTTTCATTACTTCACCCTATTGAGGGAAATAATATTGATTTTACTAAGTTTAATTTGAATGACGAAATTCAAATTATTTGTACATTAGAAAAGATTAATATAAACATCAAGAAGGGTTATTATTATGTAGATCCAGAATATTATGAAATTTATATTTCTGTTGTAAATCCCATAACAATTGAATTATTAAAAACAGCAAAAGAAATTGAAGAAGAAAAAAGAAAAACAGAAAAAATAGAGGAAAGAAAAAGAGAAAAAAAACAGGAAGAATGGAGAAAAATAAATGATGCTGAAAATGCTAAAGCTGAACTTGAAAAGGCTGCATGGTGGCTAAAAATTTTAATTATACCTGGAATATTATTTTTATTGTTCATCTATTGGTTTTCAACATGGAAATAATGAATAATTTGTGTTTTAATTTATAAAAATAAAAAATATATGAGCTATTTAAATGATTTAACAGTACAAGCTATTGAGGATGCTTTAAATTCCCTAATTCAAGAAAAAAGAGTAAATACCGAGGGTAGATATTGGATTCTCAAATACAAAGGCTACCATTTTTCACCAAATGTAGTTATTAGAAAAGCCGGTGAAATTATCGGCATTAAAGGTGACAAGTTGAAAAATTTTACAGGTGGAAATGGTCCTTCGGGCGCCATTACTAGGCTTAAGAATCTTGAGTTTGAGCTTATAGATAAGCGAGTTTCAAAGAAATAAAAGAATTAAAATAGACTGTTTTTTTATAGTTCCAAGAAATTTTAAAAGCAAAACTATAATAAAAGACATACCCATTTTGTTAAAAACAAATACGTTCATTGCTAAATAATTTTGACTATTAAAAAACATACCATTTTTCTTCTAAATCTAGAGAGTTTAAAATTTAAACCAGTCGTTTTTATTTTGGTATTCGTTTTTTCAATTCAATCTAATGCCCAAATACTCATTATTGACCGCGTTGTCAATGACAGCATGTCCAAAAATTGGTATGCACTCATAGCTGCTTCTGCAAGTTTTGACAAACAAAAGAATGATTTAATTGATGTGTCGCTCTATTCGGAATCTGTTGTAAAACTAAAAAATGCCTATGGGATTGTTTATGTTGGTCAGTATGATGGCACCTTGTCTGAGTACAATTTTGTAAAAGATGAGGGATATTTTCAAGTAAGGTATAGAGATTTAGACACTAGAATAAAAAGCATGGAATTGTTTCTTCAATACCAATGGAATGGCATCTGGGGCATGGAAAACCGTAAATTAGTAGGAGGTAATTTTAGAAGAAGACTTTTTACCAATAAAAATGCAGATGGCTATTTGGGTCTAGGAACTTTTTACCAATCAGAACGTTGGAATTATAATGGGGTTGAGCATATAGAAAATACAGATTTACTGAAACAGAATAAATACAATGATGGATTTCGCAGCAACCTATACCTTAAAGTAGCAAAGAAAATCTTTAAAAATTGTGATTTGGTTGTTCAAAATACTATCCAATCAAATTTGATTGGAATTTCCCAAAAACCAGACATTAGGTGGTCTGCTCAAGCAGCACTAACCTACGATATCAATAAGAATTTTCAATTAAAATACATTTACGACCACATGTACAACCAGGCACCAGTGGTACCAATAAATAAGTTCTACTATAGCTATAAGTTTTCTATAAATTTGTTATTTTAATCAATCAATAATAAAGTGATGACAAAAGATTTACCATCAATAAATGCTTCCTTAATTAAAGTAGTTGGCGTATTTAATTATACCAAAGAACAAAAGAAGGCTTTTGTTAAAAATGCTTATAAGCCTTTACCCATCAATAGATTTTCTAAAAATTTAGTTAGGGATATTAAATTCATTAAAGACAATTATTATCTTGAATATGCGGAATTATTTTTCACTAAAAATCTGCCTCTTTATTTTGAGCCCAATTTTCAATTGAGTTTTATTAAGGGAATAAAAAATATCGAGGTATTGGTTTCTAAATCAGAAGTCTATTTTTTTCCAAATGACAATACTGGCATATTTTCAATTACACTTGACCTAGAAACCCAAAATTTAGCGAATATATCAGATCTAACATATTGCGCGAGTTCATTTGAAGCAGCCCTAGTTTTTAATCAAAAAATATACGAGTTTCATGATTGGATTTCTAATCATATCCTTCATGGAGTAAAGTTAAGAGGAGAGGATATTTCATCAGATAGATTCAGTGGTTCAAAATTTAAAATTTATTCCGTTTTAGATTTAAAAAAAGAAGACATCCCTCAAAATCAAGAGAATTGGCTAGACTATTTGTTATACGAAATAGGTACTCGCTCTGAAATAAATACGATGCAAGAAAATGGTTATTTATCTGCATCTAAATCCTATTTTACTTCAATCATGGAAAATTCAATCAGTGTTTTTAACAATTACAAAGCATTGGTTTTACTTGATTCGTATACAGTGATAGGGCATGATGTTTATCCATCATTAACAAATTCAACTTTATCTGATTCAGATTTAACTAGAATACATATTCAGCGTAATGTATATGACAGAATATACTTTTCAATGTATATATTCAATCTCTATGTGAAATATACTGTTTTCAGGTACAATGCTACTTTTAAAGGTGAAGAAGTTAGAAAAAGAGATGAATTTGAAAATTTCATGAATCAATACAATTTGAAACACATCTCCTTCAATTTTCTTCCCAATATATTCTTTGCTAAGATGCGCGCTGCAATGATGATTGAAGATGAGATTGCACACTTTGAATCTAGAATTCAAAAATTTGCAAATAAAATTCAAGAAGAAGAAAGTAAAAGACAAGCCATGCTATTGACGATTATTTCAGGTTTGACTTCCATTTCAGCAATTCAACCAGTTATAGATGTATTGTCAACTATCAATAACTATTTACAATGGCCTATTGCTTTATTTTATGTGCTAACAACTCTCTTATTGTTGTTGATATCAATTCCTGTATTGGCATTCATTTTCCCAAGTCATTTCAAAACGATTAAAAGAAAATTGGGATGGCGATGAATGATTATACCATAGAAAATAAGCAAATTGAACATGTTAAAACCCATTTTAGCAATCAGCTAAAAAGTGGTAGCTCGTTTAATACAGCCGTATTTAAAGATTACACAGAAGTTTTAAACTATGTAAACACCCATTCACCCATTCAGGTACATTCGCAATCAAATGGCCGTGAAGTTCATGTTTTTAGCTTGCCAGAAGATACCATTGTTGGTTTTCAGGGTATTTCTAATGTAGCTGAACTTGGTAACATGAGTTTTGATAAAGAAATGAGAAATGGTTTTGAAGTCAAATTTGCGAAGGTAAAAGAACTAATTCCAACCAATCAATTCTGTGTCATTGTAGAACCCAAAGAACATTATTTTCAACTCATTACTTGTTTTCCGGGGATGTATGCACCTCCTTTTCCATACCCTGGCCTAAATGAAGCTGAGTTACTTTTTGCTGAAAACTTTTGGAAAGAACACGTATTGCTGAAAATCAGCTAGTTAAAAATTTAACTGACTAGTCCTAAATAACTGATACAGATTAATAAGGACAAATTTAATAATTATACGCTAGTAAACACGTTTTTACTAGCGTATTTGTTTTTATACGTTTTTATTTTGATTTGATTTTGTTTG
>Ga0114968_10000573_pt1 | contig 27252 bp, 27 predicted proteins | sample M_130807_EF_Meta_FD_87020 | JGI IMG/M metagenome (GOLD analysis project Ga0114968, IMG submission 87020) | Freshwater microbial communities from Lake Montjoie, Canada to study carbon cycling - M_130807_EF_MetaG | ecosystem: Environmental > Aquatic > Freshwater > Lake | place: Lake Montjoie... | reverse complement strand
ATTTGCATTTGTATTTGTATTTTTTTGACAAATATTAAAATACTCGGTTCTTAGTATATTTTTTAAAAATTCATAAATTAACAATAATACATTTTCATCACATTTACCAACTATTAATACACTACCTGTTCTAAAAATCATAAACGAAACATGTATAACATTTTTATACATTTCCATTTTATCTTTGGATATTTGACAACCATTTTGTAAATCCACGTCAGGATTGAAATAAAATTTGCACTGAATACCTGGATATGAGCATGGATCGTATATTGACTGTATATTGTATTTATATTTTAGTATATCATATAATGATTCCCTATTAATATAAAATCCACAATTAAAGTTTGAATTTATTAAAACTGTTTCGCATGTGTTTTCTTTATATGCCAATTTTTCTTGCATATTGGGTTGCAATATATCTATTACCATTTGCAATATCAATTCAAATACTTTGTCATCTTGTATGCCAGGTATTTCTAATTTGCCTGTATTAAAAACCTTTACATGAAATTCTTTAAACACGTTTTCTACCTTTATGCGTAAAATTAAAACAAAACAATTGTAAAACGCGCTCTTCTTTTTAGATCTATAACTCATTATATCTTTTTTAGATAAACCAATAGTAACCTTTCTTATATCTTTAAATTTAATACGTCCTGTTGGATTTATAATACTTGTTATAATTTGCTCATCATAATGGGGCTCATTCTTTAATCTTTCTTTGATATCTAACAAATCTTCTTCGGCTATAGAATTAAATTTCATTTGTTTTTTAATGACACCATTTTTGGGTTCCATATATTTTAATACTGGAATAATCCAAAACATTTGTTTCAAATCAATCGGGTTGTTTAAATAAGCTATTTTAGTTTTTGTTGAAATATAAATCTCACTTGATTTAGGAATATCTTTTTCTGAAATATTTTTGAAATCAAAGTTGTCAACAATATTTGCTGAAATAATTTTCTCATTATTAATGCCATTTTCAAATGTATTGACACACTGACTACCATCATAATCATCATCTGAATCATAATCATTTTCGCAGTCATTATTTGTTAACATAAATTTTTTCCATTCTTCATCAATATTATTTGTTACAGACATTATATAAATACGATTAGTTTCTTTATACTCTTTATATTAAATTTATTTCAATTATTTTCTTTATTATATAATATAAATAAATACATGTTAAAAACCCCGCGTTCGCTCAACAAAAATGCTAGCTATCCAATTCCAATAAAAATACACGTAGATAAAGAAAAAAATGCTTTTTATGAAAAAAATCAATATAGTGTTAAACAAAATTTATTTGATCCTACTAAGAATTCACCGCCAAATGATTTTATGATTAAATTGTATAGCAGAATGATGCATTATGAGAGTCACATCATAAAAACATAATTAGTTTGGATAACAAATAATTTATTAATATATTATTATTGTTATGGTTTTGAGAATGTATTAAGTTCTCTACAAAATTTAAAAAATCAGATGTTATTTTTATTCTTTTATTATAAATGATATAATTTATGAAATCTTTAATTATATTTTTTTTATCAATGTTGTATTTATTGCTTATTAAATGAATATAACTGCTTATTTCTTCCAATTTTTCTTTTGATTTGATTTTTTCAATAATAATTTCCCATTCTTTGCATTCTATAATATTTATAAAATTGAATTTTTCATTGTTAATTTTTACAATGTCTTGATTGGTTTGAATGAAATTTATCATACTTCTAATATCAGATTTAAATAATTTTTGAATATTTTCAATAGAATCATCATTTATGTTTAATTTTTCTGAAACGCAAATATTTTTCAAAAAATGAATTATTTTATCTCTTGGCAATTGATTAAACCGTAACCGAATAAATTCATTCTGCAGTCCTTCATCAATGCGACTAATATAATTACAAATTAAACAAAAACGAACAGACCCCTTGTAATTTTGTAAAAGATATCTTAATGCCTGCTGTGCGTTTTTGGTCATATAATCAACTTCATCCAAGATAACAAACTTCATACCATTATTAAAAAGTGGTTTTGAATTTACAAAATAGTTGATTTGGTTTCTTATAATATCAATCCCGCGTTCATCTGAAGCGTTTAAATGGATTATTAAATCTTTGTTGGTATTATTTATTTTTTTTTGATATGCGCTGATTAATTTTATCACTGTAGTAGTTTTACCAGTTCCTGGCGGACCATAAAACAGTAAATTTGGAAAATATTGTGTTTCTATAATGTTTTTCAATATTTTTTTATTTAAAGAATCCAATACAATATCTTCAAAATCATTTGGTCTATATTTTTCACAAAAAGGTATAAATTCTTTATTGTTTAACATTGTAAAAACCAAAATAATATTGTGTATAATGTTTACAGACTTTATATTTAATATTAAATATTTAATATTAATTTTTAACAATAAAAATGAATTAAAATATTCACTAACAATAATGAATATAACAATTAAAAATATGTCAACATCATCATTAAAATCAAATGGTTATTTGGAATTGATTATTGGTCCAATGTACAGTGGTAAGACTAGTAAATTATTAGAAATTTATAAACAGTGTAAATTTTGTGATATTTCAGTTTGTGTAATCAACCATTCTTTTGATAAGAGATATCACGATTCTATGCTTTCTAGTCATGATAAAATAATGATACCTTGTTTGAATACAGATGATTTACATGATTTATGGTTTACGAATAATTCAGATGACAATTTGATTAGAAACTCTGATGTCATATTAATTAACGAGGGTCAATTCTTCAATAAACTGCACTCTGTAGTAAGCGATATGTTAAAAAACAACAAAACTGTATATATTTGTGGATTAGACGGAGATTTTGAGAGAAAAAAATTCGGCGAAATCCTTGATTTAATACCTTTATGTGATAAAGTGAACAAGTTAACATCTTTATGCTCTATTTGTAAAAATGGGACACCTGGAATATTTTCAATGAGGATCACTAATGAAAAAGAACAAACTGTTATAGGTAGTGAAAATTATTTACCAGTATGTAGAATATGTTATGACGCAAAAAAATGAGAGAAATATAATATATTAAAACAATTTAAATTTATGAATGATATTTAGGTATAATTAATTTAATATTTATATGGCTCGCACAAAAAAGGTAGAACCTATATTAGAAACTGATGTTATTCAAAAAACAGACATTACAGATCAGCACACCAACAATGACAATCAGCCTAAAAATGACAATGAACCAAGTAACGTTGATGTTGTAGTTACAAAATCAAAACGAGGTAGAAAACCTAAAAATTCATTATTGAAAACAAGTGAAAATACTGTTGAAAATATTGTCGTTAGTCAAAATGACGTACTAGACGATAAAACTGAAAATATTATATTGTCTAATTCAGAAGAGTTAAATTTTGAGACAGATGAAACAGTAAAAAATACTACTACTACTAGTACTAGTACTAATACTACTACTAACAATGAAGCATCTGCTGACGCAGAAATTCAAATAAAACCAACAGGTAAAAAACGAGGAAGAAAACCAAAAGGCGGTAAAATAATTCAGAATGTAGTTCCAGTAACAAATATAAAGGAAAATAAACCCAATATCATATTACATTTAAAATGTTCTATAAAAGATTTACAAAATAATGTGTTTGAAAATAATATAAATGGGTATGATTTATCATCATATAAAAAAGATTTTTTGTATGAAATAATATCAAATAATGATACTAATACTACACATAATTATGACTGTTCGGTTAATAACAACTCGTTAAAATCGCAATGTCAAGAAAATATAAATATTGATTGTTGCTGCGACAATGATAATTATTCATCAAATAAAAATAATGATTTAAAAGACTTATGGAAAAAACTTAAGAATTTACAACATAGTTTGCATATGAATAACATAAGCGATAAAAAATCAGCGTGTTTTTGGTGTACTTATGAATTTGACAATCCCCCAATCTATATTCCAAAACATTATATTAAAGAATCATATCATGTATATGGTTGTTTTTGTAGTCCTGAATGTGCTACGTCTTATTTAATGGAAGAAAACATTGATAGTTCAACAAAATTTGAACGTTATCATTTATTAAATCACATTTATTCAAAGATTTATAACTACACAAAAAATATAAAACCCGCACCTAAGCCATATTATATATTAGAGAAATTTTATGGAAATTTAAACATTCAAGAATACAGATCCTTATTAAAAAATGAACGTTTATTTTTAGTAGTAGATAAACCTTTAACGCGAATATTACCTGAACTTCACGAAGATAACGATGACTTTATTATTAATAATAAAATTATTCCTTCTAATACATATCAAATTAAAAGAAAGATGCTACAAAAGCAGAATAAAAGTAATATATTAACAGAAAAATTTGGATTGCAACAGAATTCGTAAATAAATTTTTTCTAAAAAATTTGTTTCAAAAAATTATTATTTATTGTTTATTATATATATATATAATTAAACAATAAACATTATGATACCTAAAATAATACATAATATATGGATACAGGGTTATGAAAATTTACCAAATGAGAATAAGGTTACGTATACAAATATTAAAAAAATAAATCCTGAATGGGATTTTATGATTTGGGACGATGAAATGATAAAAAAATTATTAAAAAAATATCCCTCAATCTATAATATATATATTAAAACTAATAATTACACAGAAACAGATAACAATACAATCAAAAGTGATATAGCAAGGTATATCATTATGAAAGAATACGGTGGTTTATATTTTGACATTGATTTTAATTGTACGTCATCTTTTGATGGATTATTTTTGGATGAGAACACTGAAACCAATGCAAACGCCGAAATCAATAATACCATTTATATTGCTAGTTCCAATGCAAATCTATGGAGCTATATAAATCCGTTTCAAAAAGCAAAGTATTGTTCTTGTTTTATGGCAATGGATAAAAATCATCCAATATGGGACAGCGTTATTCAAAAACTTAAACAGGCATCCACCAAGTTTCAAATTCGTGAAGCTCTTGATATTTCTCTGCAACAAAGTGAAAATGAACGCGCTTCCGAAACCAAGGCCTTTCCAATTATATTATTAAATAAAGTAAACGGTAATTACTATCAATGTATAAACAATGAAACAATTTGCTATACACAATCGTCATCATCTTCTTGGTATCCTGTTACACCGATTTTAAAATACATAAATTGTTATTATAAGCAAATTATTTTATTCATTCTTGCATTGTTAATAATAGTAGCCGTAGAATATTTATATTTGCATAATGCTAAGAATTACGGAGCAGTTAATTTCATTCCTGGCATGCCGGGGAGCGCCGCACCACCTAGCAATCCTATTTTGCAAAAGAAAAAAGGTAACCGAAATGCAAAAGTTTGATCAGAATAATTTGAAATGTGTGATTTTTCTTTAAGTTACTTTGGGAATTTATTATATTTTTAACAATTTTTATTTTCCCAAAAGTATTTTGGATTTTCAAAAATGGACAAAAAAAATGTCCAAAAATGAAAAAGGGCGATAGACTTTTGGAAAATCATCATTTGTGACTGAAATGAAAAATTAGCATGTGGATGCCAAAAAAATAATTCAAAAATTGTTAGCATAATTTTTAAAATTTGTCGGTCGTTTATTTAGGGAGTTTTTTTTGTCAACATATTTATATTGACAAATGTTGACAAATTTTACATCAATTACATCAAAAAACTTCTTGTGTTCAAAGTGTGACTTTAAATGCTCTAAAAAAGGTGATTGGAATAGACATATTTTGTCTAGTAAACATCAAAATGTTGACAAAATGTTGACAAATGTTGACGCAGATGTCATCAAACCATATATGTGTGAATGTGGAAAAGTATATAAACATAGACAGAGCTTATACGTGCATAAACAAACTTGTATAACAAAAGATGAACTAAATAAAGAATTACATGATAAAGACCTAATTGATTATTTGTTGAAGGAAAATAGTGAATTCAAGGAAATGCTTTTAGAGCAAAATAAGATGATGATGGAAATCGCAAAAACGTCGCAGAGTAACAACAATAATAACATAATGAATAATAGTAATAACCACAGTCACAACAAGACGTTTAATTTGAATGTATTTTTGAATGAGACGTGCAAAGATGCTATGAATATTATGGATTTTATCAATTCATTGCAGCTGCAAGTGTCTGATTTGGAAAATGTCGGCAAGGTTGGATACGTAAAAGGGTTATCTAATATCATAATAAAAAATCTTAAGGCATTAGATGTAGACAAACGTCCTGTGCATTGCACAGATACAAAACGGGAAATTATTTATGTGAAGGATAATAATGAATGGCAGAAGGAAACAAGCGAAAAACCCAAACTGCGAAAGGCCTTAAAACTATTAGCGCACAAAAATATTAAGATGCTACCTGTTTATAGAGAGAAATATCCGGATTGTGAACAATGGAATTCCAAAAAATGCAATGAATATAACAAGATTGTATCTGAGGCCATGGGCGGTGAATTCAACGACGACGAAATAAGTTTTGGAAAAGTGATCAAAAATGTTGTCAAAGAGATTTCTATTGATAAAGCGGCGACATGTGACGCAGAAAATCAAATTTGTTGAGAACCCCAAATCTTTATCATATCTTCGTCTCATCCCGTTCCTTTCGTAGATTGTATTCCCTCATATTTGAATCCAATCTATATCTTATTTGTTTATAAATCTCTTGATTCACCGTCTTTATTGGTGGTTCCTTTTTTTCAGTTATTCCTAAATAGGATTTAATTACTTGAATATGGTTGTAATTGTGATCCTTAAGTTTATTGCTTGCTTCTTCTTCAGAATAATCAGTTTGTCTAAGAATCATCTGAACTTTTTCTTGAATTTCATTGTTGTTAGTGAAAGAAATAGAATCAGTCATATATGAATAAAATAAATTATTTTTTAAATCATATTAAACGAATAGTTATATATAAATTATCATCAATATAGTTTACAACGACTATGAATAATTTTGATACTCAACCTTTATTAACCGAATTAAATACTATTATAAATAATGGCTTCCAAGAGATTTTGAAAGATTATATGAAAAGACATTGGTTACTTGAGCAAACACATGATACACTCGTGAATTTACCAATTGTTAAAGAACATTATGCTAATAAATCAGAATCTGCGACTGTACCTGTGCATGTACCTGCATCTGAATGTTATAAGGATGTAAAAGTAAAGTTAGAACCTGGGCTTGAGTATGTTACAAAAGAAGAAACTCTTAAATTAATCAAAAATATAGACAATAAAATGAGTGATTTTATGAAGTCAAACAATGAATTATTTAACAAACTTTTAATTCAAATGAATGAATTAAAAAATGAAATTGATGGTTTAAAAAATGAAAAGAAAAATAGCGTTAGCGTTAGTTTTAGTCATAATGAAAAAGAAAATATCACTTTAGAAATTGTAGATGAGAATGTCAGTGAAGGTCTAGAGAAAGACATTGAGGATGAAGTAACAGAGGTTCAGGTTGAAACAAAGATTGAAGAATTAGATGTTGAGGAAGAAGAGGAAGTAGAAGAGGAGGAAGAAGAGGAAGAAGAAGAGGAAGTAGAAGAGGAGGAAGAGGAGGAGGTAGAAGAAACAGAGGATGTCGTTTCCGTTGAAACAGAAACAAAAGAAGAAGAGAATGAAGACGAAGAAGAGGAATTAATTGAAATTGAAATTGATGATGTTACATATTGCACAAACAATGAAGAAAATGGAATTATTTACGAGTTAGACAAGGAAGGAAATGTAGGTAAAAGAGTCGGATGTTTAAAAGAAGGCGATGCATATTTTGATTGATTCGCATAAAAATAATCTAAATAAATAGTAAATGATTCAACTATGTGCTCCAGCAATTATTTATGTAATATTCTCTGTTACTCAAATACTTATTGATTCGTTTAATGGAATGTACAATACAGCACTAATGAAAACAATAGTAATGATTATGGTGACCTTTCTTTTACAAATATTATGCCAAAGCGGGCTAAATATTATTTCGTGGATAATTGTTTTTATTCCTTTTATTTTAATGAGTGTAATAGTAACATTATTACTATATTTTTTTGGATTAAGTACAACAACTGGAAAAATAAATTATACATGTAAACCTGCAGGGGAACAAAACATTGACAACGTTATTGAACCAGTAAAGAGAAATAATATACGTACCGATTCACAGGGAAATATAATAATTTACGATCCCTATTATAACCCAAATACGGACCCAGTATATTACAAATCGCCAAATATTATTGTCCCAAAACCTGTTGAATTCTCAAAAAATAATAATTAAAACGATTTAAAAAATTAAACCATATTTATTTATAAATAAATATGTTTATTACATTCAACACATTTACAAATTATTTCTTCTATTTATTTGTTTGTTATCAATATGCAAACTATCATTATCCTGAAAAAACACAAGAGGCTTTAATATTTATTGGTTACAACAGTATTTATTTATATAGCAAATTACAAATTTTTGTAGATAAAAAATTAAAAGAAGGAAATAATTACCTGATTAAGTATGAAGAATATCAAAAATTACTATTATTTTTATACAAAATAAGAGATAATTTTGATCTGTTAAAAGAATGTGTTTTATCATACATACCTATGTTGAAAATAACATCACAACCGGGACTAATTTATAAATCAAACAATGTTACTTTAGATTTTGTATTAAAGAATGAAGTTATTTTTACTTTTGAAAAGAGCGAATTTTTAAGTGATTATTTAACAGATTTTTTTCCAAATGAGAATGAAACAACAAAGGATGAGATTATTGATTATGATTTCATTATTATAAACGGAAATGAAACCCTAAAAAAAATAATTAAACACGTTGATTTAATCAAAAATGATTTTGACTCTGAAACGTCTAGTATTTTTACACTAGAGCCGTTTTTATATAAACCTTTATTATGTGAATTTACAAACCAAACTGATGAGAATGATAATCACGAGAATGCTGAAAATAATAATGAAAATAAACCAATAAAAATTGATTTTTGCGACAACAATAAATTTTATGATTTTTTAGTTGTCGGTAATTGTTTTGATAAGGTTTTTTTAACATATTTTATGAAAAAATATTATGATGTAGATGTCAAAGAAAAATATGTATTAAAAATAATAGATAATAATGTAAATACGTTAATAATTGAAGATTCAGACACACTAACAATTCGTGAAAATAGTTTAGTTGTCAACTATAAAAAATAAATAATATATATAGTTAAATAGTTTAAAAAAAAAATGAAATATTAAAATATAATATGGACTCCCAACAACTAAATACAATAATGACTGAAACAACTAGTTGTAATCAAATGGAAGAATTTCATATGTTAACTGATAGATGGACTCTCTGGGCTCATTTACCTCATAATACAGATTGGAGTATCAAAAGTTATATTCAAATTTATACTTTCGCTTCTGTTGAAGAAACCATAGCAGTAACAGAAACTCTACCGCCTGTTTTAGTTGAAAATTGTATGTTGTTTCTTATGAAAGAAGGTATTAAACCTACCTGGGAGGATCCACAAAATAGAAATGGTGGATGCTTTTCATATAAAGTATCAAATAAAAATGTTGCCGCCGTTTGGAAAGATTTAACATACGTGGTCGTAGGAGGGACAGTTAGCAAACAAGATTCTTATGTTAATAAAGTAACCGGCATTACCATTTCGCCAAAAAAAAATTTTTGTATTATAAAAATATGGATGTCAGATTGTTCAAACCAAAACCCAGGTGTCGTTACAAGCGATTTAAAAGGTTTGACATCACAAGGATGTTTGTTTAAAAAACATACGCCCGAATACTAGCAACTTTTTGGAAAAGTTGCGCAAAATCTACATCTCCACCTTTAGAAAAGGTGGAGCCAAATCTTTTGACATTTTAGCGCTACTTTATCCCAAAGTAGGTTTTTGTTTATCTTTTTATAAAAAATATGTTTTATAAAAAGTCATTTTTTTTGGCTCCACCTTTTCTAAAGGTGGATTGGATTTAATTTGGTACTGGAAATGGTCTTTGATTGGCTTCAATGACCAAAGGCTCAGGAATATAAGTTGGGCCTTTGTTAAAAACATTTGACCAACATAGTTCTTTCAATTCTGGCACAAAAACGGGTGCTGGTTTGACTAAATTAGTTGAATTAATACCAAATAAAAAAGATTCAATGTCAGGTGCATTATATGACATTTGATTTCCAGGTATTTGTGCAGGTAGTAAACCTGTTCCTGGTAATCTAGTATCATAAGCTGCACCGTATTGTGAATTAGGATACAAAGTATATGTTCTTGAATGCTTGTATTCTCTTTCTTCTAAACAATAATTTCCAGGAGTATTTTTATTACGGGTTGATGCCATTTTTATATAAATAATTATTATATATTATTTATATAATAATTATTTCGTAATATAATTTTTTAATGCTATAATTTTTTCATCACTAATATAACCTTTATCTAAAAATTCACAAATGCATGGGTAAAATAAATGTAAATTATCGTATGAAAATAAAACCATAAAATATTCAAAATTATCTTCTTTATTTATTTTATTGAATACTCCACATGCACGATTATTTACAGATTCGCGTATAATTGAACAAATAGATTCTATTTCTGTTTGTTTAATCATAATATCATATAAATTATTCATTTTTTCAATTATAATTTCTTCTAAAAAATCTTCTAATCCGAAAATACATATTAAATCATATTTATAAATTATATCACTAAGCTGTTCTTTTTCTTCTTCAGTTGTTAGCCCAAATTTGTTATGCAAATTTGGGTCATTGTATGTAATGTTATGACCGAATTTTATCATATTTGTAATATTCATATTATTTTCATATTATTTTTAAATAATTTTCATTTTTTATTCATTTTTATTTTCATAAATATTTTTTTGTAAAAGTAGAGCAAAAAAATGTAATAGATTTGGCTCCACCTTTTCAAAAGGTGGAATTAGACGTATTGATAACTAGTATGTTTATTGAAATAATCGGCGTCTCTTGTCAACTCGCGAGATGGAACGCCTCCACGAATCCAACCTTGAGAAGCAACTCCTTCAACACAATTAGCAGGATTATTAATTTGTTCTTTAATAGCTGGTAATAAAGGGGTGGAATGGTAAGTAACATAACTTTTTTCACTCAAATTTGATACACTTTTTTTATTAACAATTTGTTCTCCTTGTTGAATTTGTGATTCAATTACTGGATTGACTGATCCTCTTCCCAAATATGGAACAGTCGCAAAAGGTCGTTGGAATAAATCAATATGACATCTTGGATGTGTTTGAATAGATCCAATTAAAAGATTGGATGAGTCATCAATATTGCACCCTCCTGCACCGCTTCCATAACCGCCATTATAGAAAACACCTGGTTGTGATGTTGCTAATGCTTTTGGATTTTTCATAGAACAATCTGATGAAAAATAATTTTGTAACATATAATTAGCTGACTCTACATTTTGAATATCTGTTTGTGATTTACAGCATGGGTCTAAACCAATTCTTGACATGTTGTCAAAAGTATAACTAGAAACATTTGCCATTTTATATTATATATATAATACATTATTTTTTACATATATAATTTTATCTAAATGTCTTTCTCTGTCAAATAAAAAATACAAACTATAGTTACTTTTCTAATAAAGAATATATCTGTAATTATCTTGAACTCTTGCGAATGCGCCTTCTGGTGTGCTTTCTTTTCCAGAATATTTCATATCATCGTATAAATACTTAGCATAAGCACCTTGATCATTTGTTACACGTGTATTTGCAGTACTGTAAAAAATGCGATTTGACTGATCTAGTTCAAATTTCTCCCATAAATCTCCAAATAACTGCTTATTTGTATTATTAATTCCAGGATTCATAAATTGTACTCCTTTTTTTACATTTTTTGTAATCTTTTCTTCAACATCAGGATTAAAACTAGGAGGTGCAGCTTTTCTATCAGGATCATCCATGATATCAGTTAGAAGAACATTGCTAAAAGGGTTTTTTTTATTTCCTTCTTTAAATTCAGTACTTATAACACTTTCTAAAGTAACCGGATTGGTAATTGTTTTCGCCTTTTTATCAAATAATCCAGTTACTTGATTTCCTTGAACTTCAAATCCTTCATTTGACTCCAACATATCTTTTGTCACCTTTGGTTTACGCATTTTATATAAAGCAAAAATCAATGCTAGTGTTACTATACCGACAATTAATAATTTTGTTGATTTTGTTAAAATAAATCCCAAAACACTAATTATAATAATTAGCCTAGTAACGGCATTTATTTTTCGTTCATAACACATATTTGTATTAGGCCATAATTCAAAAATATAATCTTTATTAAATAAGATTGTAGGGTCATTGGACCAAATTTCTTGTCTTGTTGTCATTATATATATCCACTTTTAAAAAAAGTGGAGCAAAAATCTATTTATCCACTTTTAAAAAAAGTGGAGCAAAACCATTGTATCAACTTTTAAAAAAAGTGGAGCAAAACCATTGTATCAATTTTTTACAAGTCAACATTTGGCTCCACCTTTTCTAAAGGTGGATTTCTAAAGGTTGAAGAAAAGGTCCGATCAAAAATCTTGCAATCAGACTTTTGTGCGGTTGATGTTCCTAATTTTTCGCATAATTCTAAATAAATATTTATATACACACTATTGTCCTCATATTGTCTACACGTGTATAAATCAAAAGCTAAATGGTTTTTTTCAGGAAATGTATGAACTGATAAATGTGATTCTGAAAGTAAAAGAACAAAACTACACCCTTGTGGGTGAAATTCGTGGTCAACTTCACCTAAAATTGTAAAATTATTTTCAATACATATATTTTTACACATTAATTTTAATTCTAATTTACTATTCAATAGTTTAGTGTTTGTTATATTTTTGAAATCACAAATTAAGTGTTTACCGGAACTTGTCATATTTTCAAACATTATATAATTTACTTATTATTTTTATATAATATTTATTTACAGTCTTGTATTTAAATTATATTTTTAAATTCTATTTGTAATAGTTAATAACTTCTATTTCTTACCCTTTTTCTTGTTATTCTTTGATTTACCTGATTTAGTTGAATTAGTATTAGTATTTTGCACAGGAACCTGAATAGAAGACTGATTATTTGGATTAGCATTTCGCGGTGTTTTCTCAGCTTTTTCACCTTTGCTAAATAATGCAATCAACTCTTCTTCACTCATTGCAGGTTTACTAGTTGTTTGTTGTTGTTGACCTTGTGCTTCTTTTGCAGCTTTATTCATTTCAGATTTCGCGTGCATTCTCTCCTTCATCTTAGCAAGCCTCATTTTTTTATTCAATTCGGCTTCCATAGCCCCATAATTAACCTTTCCACCTTTGCCTAAACCTGAAGCAGACATACCCATCTTACTTAGCATTTCTTGAATTCCATCCATTCCAGGCATATTCTTCATTTTATTCATTATTTCAGTAGCCTCTGCAATTAATTCACTTTCTTTGATTTCTCCAGATTTGATTCGTGTATCTAATTTTTCGCCAACATTTTTTACAAGTCCCATCAACTTTCCAGGATTTTTAACTAATTTATTAAATACATCCTTCATATCAGCGTTTCCGTCCATATCCATACCTAAGTCCAAATTCTCAGCAGTTTCTTCTGCAATTTCCTTTGCTAATTTTCCTAATTTGCCTTCCAACATACCTGTAATATGATCATGTAAATCAGCCGGATTTGGTAAATCTCCCATATTCATATTTGAACCAAAGTTCGTACCCATACCATCGCCTTCACCTTCATCAGTTTCATCAGCGCCACCAGTGTTAAAAATTTCTTGCATTTTTGCCATTGTCTCTTCTAATTTATTTTTAAAATCGCCTTCATTAATAGCTTCAAATAATTTTGCGCTATCACCAAACGCTTCTTTATTGTCTATAGTATTAATAATAGAGAAGACGATTAATTGTAAATACTTCCAAATTGTTTCTCTCGTCTTATCTGTTATGTCAAATTGCCATAAATCTTTAAAATGAATATGGGGTAGAAATTCGGTGTCTACCGCAGAATCTTCCTTGAATATTTCCTCGTTTTGATAAAGTATTTCAAAAAACTTTACTGGATATTTTTTTTGACAAAAGGAAAACAAAATACCTATACTAGTCTTTTCTGATTGTTGAATGGCTTTTGTTCTCTCTTCTTCTTCCTCAATATAATCAAAATTGGATGGAACTTTCCACCATTTATTAATAATTGGCAAATATTCTGGAAACGTTATTTTAATATCATTCACAAAATCTTTGATAACCCTTGTAAATTCTTCAGGAACTTCTTTTTTATTTGATTCTGAACCGGACATTTATTGATATATGTTTTATATAATTTTATTTTTTTAAATCAAACTTTTTGTAAATAATATTAGAAATTCTATTATTTACAAAACAAAATATATATATTTATCAAACTAGCTTTCATACAAAATGCACAATTTTGTCAAATTTTGGATATATTTCATTGTTTTTGCACGATTTTCAGGTAACATATCTTTAATTGGTTGTCGTAATCTATCAATGCCTTCCATTATTTTATCAGAATATTCTGCCTTAGATAAGTCACTAGAATAATCTTTTTCAATAAAAAAAGATATATCTCCATTTTCAATTTGACTTCTATATTTATCAACTATGTTTGATTTCCATATTTTAATAATCATTTTCGGATTTGCTTTTCTAATCATCATTAAGGAATTTTTAGCTGTCAATACATCAGCATTTTCTGGAAACACTGATTGAACGTCTGAAATGAACTCTACAAAATGATCATTAAAAGCTGTTAAAATATTTTGGCTTGACATTTATTATATTTGCTCTAAATTTATGTTTAAATTGCTTTCAATGTAATTATAATTTCAATGTAATTATAATTTCAATTTACATAAATATTCAAAATATTTTTAGAGCAACGCGAAGATTTACACCAGCGAAGAATCAAATTTATTACTTACAAATTTACTAGGATCTCTAAAAACAATATTTTGTTCATCTGAAAGTAATGGTGTCCAATATTTACAATTTTCAAAAAAATAATGTATTGCAATAGATTTTCGTGTTAATTTCATATTATTACGTTTACTTCCGCCATGTATTAAATTAGCATGCCAAATTAGAATATCTCCTTTTTTAATAGTGCCATATTTTGGCACTAATCCAAACTTCATTATTTTTTTTTCTAATTTTTTTTCATATCCAGCATAATCTCCTGGTTTTACATTCAAATTCTGCATAGTATAAAAGGGTAATTTATGACTTCCAGGATAATATATTAATGGGCCTGAATCAATTGACACGTCTTCTAATGCGACCCATACGCCACACATAAAATTTAATGGAAAGCTACAAAAATGTATTTGGTCTGAATGCAGTTTTTGCTCAGTTCCTACATAAAAATTTAATGTTTGAAAAGGTATCGGTTTTCTCTTATACAAATGAGTAAGAATTTGTGTTATTTTTTTATTAAATGCTAAATATCCGATGAGATCGTGTTGTTGCCATGCATCAGTAATTCTAGAGGAGTTCTTATTCTCAGGATGCTTTTCATATACATCGTGTATAATTTTATCAATCGTATCATTATCAATTACTGATTTTATAATTAAGTAACCATTATTTTCATATTTTTCAATTATTGACATTTATTATTATTATTATAATAATTATATTTATTATAATTATTATACTACAAAAGATAAACTAAATACCCATTGGAGGACGAGCACCTGTTAATTTCTGAAAATCTTGTTCCCTTTGTTGTTGTAATTGCTCAACTGTTAATCCCTCTGGTATTTTATTGGATTTCTTATAATCGTTATCATCCGTCGGACATTGAATACCCATTTGATTACTCATGTTCAGGTCAACATAATTATGCATTTGCCTCATTCCGCCGTTACCTTTTGCTGTCAAAGATTCAGCGTCCATGTCTAAAAAACTATATTGATCAGATATTATATCACCAAATCCACCTCCGCTCCCAAATGAAAATGCCATTGGTTCCATATTATTTTGCGTCGCTTGTTTTACCATATTTTGTTGAACTGGTCTAAAATGTTCTAAAATAGCATCTCCATAAAGAACATTGTATCCTTGAGTTAATAACAATAAAGCAGGAACTCTGCTAATATTATCAGGCATTAAAATTTTGTTACCATTTTCAAGAACGATAAACGTTTTATTGTTGTTATCTTTTTCTCTTTTATCTATGCAAATAAAATGAATATCCTTCTTAATATCGGTTTTAGATAAAGTTTGTAAAAGTTTTCTGGAATGTTCACAAAAATTACTATAATATAAAATTGTACTCATGATTTCTATTATTTCTATATAATTTATTATATGTTTATTTAAGTTATTTTTAACTAATTTAAAATAATTTCAAAAAAAAATGATTTATTAATTCAATATAAATATAAATATAAATATATAGTATTGATATTTATAAACCATGAATCCTCATATTGAACAAAAATCTAAGAAAGGTGATATGCTATCATTTACATTAAGCGGTGTAAATGTAAGTGTTGCTAATGCAATCAGGCGAACTATTTTATCTGATATTCCGACAGTTGTATTCAAGACTTCTCCATATGAAGAATGTAAAGCAACCATTTTTACAAATACAACACGTTTAAACAATGAAATTTTAAAACAGCGGTTAAGTTGTATTCCTATTCACATACCCGACTATGAAGAAATCAACCTAAAAAATTATTTGTTAGAAGTGAATGTTGAAAATACTACGGACACAACCATGTTTGTAACCACACAAGATTTCAAAATCAAGAACCTTTTAACAGATTCGTATTTAAGTGAAAAAGATACAAGGAATATTTTCCCTCCTAATGATTATACAGGTTATTTTGTTGATTTTGTTAGATTGCGACCTAAACTCTCAGATGATTTAGTTGGTGAAAAAATACATTTAACGTGTGAATTTATCGTATCTACTGCAAAAGACGATGGTATGTTTAATGTGGTTTCCACTTGCTCATATGGGTTCACTCCAGATGATGTAGCTATTGACAAAGAATTGACAAAAAAAATTCAAGGCTGGAAAGATGAAGGTAAAAATGAAAAAGAAATTGATTTTGAATCTAAAAATTGGAAGCTTTTAGATGCTTTACGTATTGTTAAAAAAGACAGTTTTGATTTTATAGTGCAGACGATTGGTGTATATAGTAACGTAGAAATAGTGCACAAAGCATGTGAAATTATTGATAAGCGATTACATGAATTAGACATGTTACTTCATACAGATGACGTTGAAATTAAAAATTCACTTAGTACAATGGCTAATTGTTATGATATTAAATTAGAAAATGAAGATTATACTATTGGAAAATTATTAGAATATATTTTGTACGAAAAATATTTTGAAGGTACAAAGATTGTGTCATTTGTTGGATTCAAAAAATTTCATCCACACGATGTTGAAAGCATTATTCGCATTGCTTTTAAACAACCAATTGATGTTTCAAGTATTAAAGGATATTTGCAAGAAAGTATTCAAGACGCTAGAAACATATATGCAAAGATTGCAAAGGAGTTTTTGAAGGTGGATTAAAGATTATATTTAACTTTAACTTTAACTCTCTTTATATGGTAATAATATTACAAATTTTTTATTGTAATATTATTTTTATTTTACACAGAACAACACGTATATGTTGTTCCTGCTACTGGGTTCCCAACACATCCTTGACCTTCTTGGTATGTACATACACCGTCAGTAAAATAATAATTATTTGTTGCTAATTGTGATGCACAATAATTGCACATCCAAGCACAACCAGTTCCCGAACTCACCGTAAATTGAACGCAATTATTACTTGTACTTATACGCTTTTCAGCATCGCATACTTCATCATACTTGCCTCTAAGAGGACGGATGGAGTCAACACTAGTAAAAAATACTGCGGCTAAAGACACTAGGAATCCAAAAAATCTCATATTCGGGGTTACAATTATAATTGTATATGGTGTATTTTTTTTATATTATTTTTTATATATAATATTTTACTCTAATTGAGTCTTTACAATATCAATCATATGCAACCGATAATTATAATTCAAGCTATGCATTAATAATTGCGGTTGTAAATTATTCACGTATTCAATAACAACTCTATTAGTTACAAATTTATTTTCAGGTTTTAATTCATTTTTGTATTTTTCGTGAATATTAAACATATGGGTTTTATATTGCGGTGAAAACTCTTTTAATTGTTTTTCTTTTTTTATGTAACATGAAATATAATTATAAAAAAGAGTATTTGTAAATAAATGCACTTGATCTCTAAAAAGCGAAAATTCTCTTTTATTTTCAGGGAAAAACTTTAAAAAATCATTCATTTTGCCTGCCTTTCTCAAAGTTAAATATTGAAATTGCAATTTTGATTGATTGCCGCGCAAGTGACGAACTTCTTCGTAAACAGGATTCCTAATTTTTGCTCTATGACCTGTTTTTTTGTTATACAATATTACTCCCAATTTGTCGTATTCTGTATTCATGGATGCATATTTATCAATCAATTCACTGTAGTCAGCGAATTCGTAGATTTCAGGAAATTTTATGAATGTAGTCTGCCAATAATCTTTATTTTCTTGTAAATCTGTTGCAAATACCGTAATATTATTTTTATCCTTGTTATCAATATAATAAATTGCCACCAAATATAGCTGAGGTTTTTTTATTGGAATAACAATGCGATTATTAGGATGTTGTAAAACAAAACTATACGACAGTTTTGGATTTAAATTTTCCAAAATCAAATTATTTTCTTTTGCTGCTTCCAAAAACATTTTTCTGAATGTTTTTTTATCTGGATGCTCTTGCTGCTGTTGCTGTATAGGCATCACATTGGTATTCATTGTATAAAACCCGCATGTTGCACCTACTATATTTCTTGTCGCAATTTCCCATCCGCCAGCAAGACCGATAGTTGGATCAAAAAATACATTTATCATAGTTCCTTCTACAAATTCTTGCGCAACAATATCTTTATTGGGGTCAGGATATAATTTCAGGAAACTATCCGCTTGTAATGATTTAGGCGGCGCAAAACTGACTACACTATTTTTACTATTAACTATGACTGACCTACACAAGCCATATGTATCAACTAAATCATAATTTAAAACGGATTTATCATAAGTAATTATTTTATATTGTTGATTGTTCTCTGTTCTACAATCTAACTTATTTAATTTAAGAATATTAGAAGTATTGTTTGTATCATCGTGAAGTAATGTATTGAAACCTTCAATACTACCTAAATTTACGTATGATATAGTTGACATTTTATTCTACAATTTATTTTATTATAGGGTTATTTCTTTAAATATTAACGATATAGTTTCTACTTAAGCATAAAAATATCTAACATAAATATAGAACAACAATAACAACAATAATATGTTAAATATATTTAATAACAATAACAATAAAAATACCAGTGTAAATAGTGACAGTAATAATGAAAAAAACAAAGATACCGAGACTGACAAAGATAAAGACAAACTAATACAACTTCAATTAGGAGATATTATTGAATTATATGATCCTAAAAATGAAAAACTTAATGAACAAACCTTTTATATTGATTACATTGATGAAACTAAAATGATTCTAATCAATGAGTCTACATTAGAGTCAGTAAAATTAAAAATAGACGAAAATGGAATTATAGGCGACGGGACAATAACAAAATTAGTTATTAAGAGTAGAAGCAGTGAGAAAGGCTACGCACGTCAACACAATTTATTACCCGGTACATGTGTAAATATTTATTTTGGCGGAGATTTACCAGTGATTATTACAGGCGAAATAACTAATTTAGAAAATGATATGATAGAACTGACTATGGTAGACGATGATGTCATTTATATTAATTTTGATTACAAAGGTATTCCTGAAGATTTACCTATAGAAATGATTGAAATAAGAGAGAAACCTTGCATATCACCTAAAAAGCAGGCTGAGGCTGAGGCTGAGGCTGAGACTGAGGCTGAAGCTGAGACTGAGGCTGAAGCTGGATTACCAGAGCTTATCACCGAACAAGGAGTTCGCGTGGAAAAAATCCCATTACAACTGGAGGTTCCATTGGGCGATGTTAAAACCCAAATGAGAGAATTTATTATAAAAGCCGACCAAATCCAATTCGGCAACGAAGTTTTAGGACCCATTGTTCAATTTGTTGATGTTTACGGTAAAACCGAAAGATATAGCATTGAAACTCAAACAAATGTTTTACTAGACGAATTATTATCTACAATTCCAAACGCGGAACGAACAAATAGGGTTCTTAATAATATTCACATCATTATTGAGCGTTTCACACAGCTTCGTGAACAATTTTCCACTTTTGATGAATACGGTAATGTCAGTGGTTCTATTATGTATAAACCTGACTACAAACCGCTATTACAATTTTTCAATAACTTTAATAAAAATTTATTATGGATTATACCGGTAGTTAAAAATATAAAAAAAACATACGTAGACAACTCTTTATTAGCAGAAGACGAGTTTTCTGATATAGTTAATTTGGAATTAAACGATGATTTGGATAACATCAAAATATTACTTGAGAATTTTAGAACAAATACCCTGCCAAATGAACAAAATAAATATTCGGCGCTTTATAAAGAATTGAATCCGCATTTTACGCCTTTTGATTACGTCAACGACGAACAACTATCAGAAATAATGATTGAAAAAATGACCAATGTTGACATCAATGTTATTATTGACAATTTGGGAGATTTTTATTCAAGTGTTTTCCGTAATAATTTATTAAACACACAACGTTTTGTCGTTCAAAAATATAATTTAGGGTTGACCAAATTGGAAGCTACCAATTTTAAAGGCAGTCGTTTTGAATCAGTAAGAGTAAAATTGACTCAACCTGATGAATTGTACTTAAAATCTGTCATGACATTGCCCGAACCTTTTATACGATTTTCTCAGATAAATTTACCTGGCACCAATATTTTAAATCGTGCGAATTTAAACTCTATTTTTATTAATTATTGGCGATTGCTAAAGAAAAATACAAATGTTGAAGTAATTAGCGTAAATAATTTCAATGATAATATAGATTACAATGAAAACAACTTTGTAAACAATATCAAAAATTTCGTGAACAATCTGTCCGAAGATGACAAAAGAGGGTTCACCAAAACTGAAATTTACAATCAGTTTATAGATATTATTGTTCCAAAAACTCGTATTCTTTTCAATTTGATGAAAAAATATATACACGGGAAGTTTTCTATTATTGATGTTGTAAGTTACCTAGAGCCTTTTTTAATTTACACAGATAATTTAACTTATCAGCAATATAGAGATATTATTGGTTTCATTAATGAAAAGATATCCGAATACAATAAAAATTTTATTGAACGAAGTAAATTGTTTTACAGTTTGAAAAATATGAACATGAGTGCAAAACTTATGCCATTTGCAGCTTTCCCTGTTGTAAATATTGTTTCAGATAAAAACGGTAAACGTAGGTCATTGTTTGATGATTATGATATTGATATTGAAAACAATTTAAAGGATGATTATTATTCCAATGGTGAAATTCTAAGAAAAATCACAGTGAAAGATAATTCCAAACTTTATAGTGCGACACTTATATTGCAAAATATGCATTTAAGATACCCTGACCAATTTACTAGTTTATTTGAAGATGAAAAATCCCTAATAGACAAAAATATAAAAGATGAAAAGGGAGACTCATTGAATTCGTGCAAGAAAAAAGTCATTGCAAAACTGTATTTTAACAGGGAAGAATTATTGAATGATAATGATAAGCAAATTTATTTTGATAAAAAATACGATGACACGAATTATGGAGCGTTAGATGACTATGAAAAAGACATGTTTACAAAAACTCCTGAAGAATTCATCATGTTTTTGACAAATAAATTGAAAAACATTTTGAAGCTTTCTGACGAAGACGCTGATTATTTGGCGGATACTTTGATAAATGGTTTTAAAAAAGTGATAAATGGACAATATGCTATACTAAAAAATGTAACAAATAACAACGTTGAATTTGAATATTATGTCCGTAAAAATAATAAATGGGAGCTAGACGCTGATTTTGATGCTGGTGACGCTAGTGATGCTAGTAAAAAAGATGGCATCACAGATGCTAATTTATTGTGTAATTTACAGGAAAAATGTATTAGTATTCCTGAAAAAACTAGCTATGGCGATGGTGATAAATGTGAAACTATGATATTGAGTAAATCAGAATTGCAAAACAATGCACTGAAAAATATTATAAATGAATTTGATAAAAATTATAGTGATTCCAAAGAAGAATTTGAAGAAAAAATCAATAAAAAATACAATTATTTATTTGAAAACATCAAGATTTTCGCGAAAATTAAGAGTCAGTACATCTTGAAATACAATAATCAAAAATATAAATTAGGTTATCAAATAGATAAGGGCGAGGGAATGGATGTTGCACAAATAAATGCAGTTATCGTCTCTCCTTTTGCAAAATACAGAGACCTTATCTTGGGTCAAAATGATTTTGTTAAAAAACAAAATGATATTATTAAGTTTGTCAATACATGTACGCGCACTTTTACTGAGGACGGATTAGGGCCGCTCGGCATTCAAGAAACGCCTCATTGGTTGTATTGTGTAGAAACTAATACGGAGTTATTTCCTACTTTCAAATACAATTTAGCATCAGCTTACTTAAATGATAATTCCAATTATGAAAATGTTGTGGAACGTATCATAAAAAATGTAGGCGTATTAAGTGATGACGGCGACAAATGGGTTGACAAATATAGTGGTTATACTATTAAATACATAGATTTTGACGTAGAAGAAGGTTATGAAGCTGGGTTTAAGATTTCAACTCGTAGTGTATTGGAAGAAGATGCTGGAACAAAACTTGCAACCCAACAAAAACAACAGACTTTGAAGGAAAATGCGGTTTTAAAACTGGATAATCCGGAATCCATTATGATTTCAAATATTGTTACGACTCTTTCAGTTGCAATGGGCTTGAATATAGAATATCAAAAAGATTTTATAATCAATTGTGTAAAAGATGTATTAAAAACTACCATGCCAAAAGAAGAAGATTATAAAAGAAGAATCAAAGAGCTATCCAATAAGGCAAGCACTACTTCAAAAGCACCGATGAGTTATGATGATTTATATTACACTAGTATTTTGTATTATACATTGGGTATGTTTTTAATCGCGACACAAACTAGCATTCCTTCTATAAAAACAAGAAAAACTTTTCCAGGTTGTGTCCGATCCTTTACAGGTTTCCCTTTTGATGGCGTCGGTGACATGACAAGTGTGCGCTATTTAACATGCATATGTTATCAAATCAGAAAAAATGTGGCTAGACCATGGTATGTATTAAAAAATTCCAAGGAAGAATATATTGAGAAAAAAATAATACTTGTAATAAATGAATACTTGTTGAAATTGCCGGACGTCAAACGGAAAATGGACGAAAAAAATGAATATTTGTTAACAAATCCAGAGGAAGCAATCCCGGTAGAATATAATGTTCTTAGATGGACACAATTCTTGCCTCCTTTGATACCTTTTAAAATAAAAAATTTAGTGAACATTTCAAGTGAATTTAAAAAGAGTTTATTAGACCATTTGAAATCAGGTAATAGAAAACAAGATGAACAAATCTTGGTTGTTCAATCTAAAATAATACAGTTCTCTCTAGCCATTCAAGAGAGAATACAAGATATAGTGAAAAAGAAGGATATGATTTTGAGTAAAATGAATAATGAATATTATTTGGAGAATGCTTGTTGTCAAGAGACAAACAGTCAAAAAACTACTGCGATTGGATATTTTGAAAAAGAGGATAGTAGAATTAGTGAATACAATAATATAGTCGCAAATTTATCAAACATTGTAAGCGATATCATAGGTTATTCTACTGCGGTTTTACTGTACAGTCCAATAAATACAAAAAATATCTATCCGCCTATTAAAAAAGAATTCAGTGAGAAGACTATTTATAATGCATTTATTTATTATTGCAATTTCACATCTTTGTTACCTATACCTGAAAGTATAGTTCCATTATGCAACCAAAAACCATTGGATATTATCAATTTAACAGATAGCAGAGAAGAAATCATGAAAAAATTGAAAGAATCTGGAATACACTATTCATTGGATTCATTTTTACGAATGCTACAAATAATTTCAAGAAACAATATTATTCACATTGATATGGATAATGTGCTAGTATCGTCTTTGAGAAAACTAGCGTATTTATTAGAAGAGTTTAAATCAGAAAATGAGAAAACCGTTCCATCTTCTTTGGTGAATCTATTATTGAATGCAATGGATACTTTTGATATTGGGTCTGATGAAACTACCAAAGAGGTAAAGGATTTGAAGAATTATTTGATTAAACAAAACGAAGCTATGAAAGCGGACTTGACTGATTTTTTACGCGAAAATAAAGGAAGAGATATTACACGAAGTAAAATAAATGAAGTATACGATTTTATAAATACAATGTCTGATTGGTCTGACAGTAATTCTGAAAACATATACAATTTTACACATTTTTTCAAATCGTTCATTGATAATTTTGTTGGAATTTTCCCTAATATTATTTTAAACAAGGTAGATTACAAAGAAAATTACATTCCAAAATATTTGGGATTATCCAAAAACCATGAAAACAAAATAAAAACAATCATTAGCGATTATTATGATAAATTGAGGGTGTTTTATGATATTCCTGCGTTGAGTAATATATTACAAAAAGTGCAACGTTCGTGTGATAATCTTTTGAAACTATCCAAAAATACGCCAACTTTTGTAACTATTAAAAATAAAGACACCGAGACAAAACCTATTTTTGATGAACGAACCAGCAAATTTTTATATGAATATTATTTGTTAAAAGTATTGAGTGAATACATTCATTTATCCGATGAACCTTCTATGATAGTAAAACGTGTTCAACGTAAAAATATAGTGGGAACTAGAGTTGACGTAGAGGACATTGTTTCCGTTGATTATTTAGATGAAACTAACACTGTTATTGATGTCAACAACGATATTGATAACAGAATAGAATTTGATACTAATTTACTAAGTGGAGATAAAAAGGAGTTGAAACAAAAGGTGGCGAATTTATTGATTGAATTTTTACGCATGATGAATTCATACAAGGAAATTGTAGATATATCATATGATCAAGTACTTGATAGAATTTTCAAATTAAAAGAAAAGGAAAAGGATATTATTACAGATAGATTGAAAACAATGACAGACGAGGAGAGAGACGCTGACACAATATTGAAAGTAAATAAGTTAGGGGTTTGGAGTAAAGGATTGCAAAAAGGGCTCACGACTTATGTAAAAGAAACATACGATGAAGAGCGTGAATTTGTTGAGCAAATGTTACAATTTGAAAGAAAAGCACAAAGAAAAATACGGGAAACAAATATGGACAATACTAATATGGATATGGTTTTGGACGATTTAATAGAAGAAACAGAGAGAGAAAACGAGATAGAACGGGAAGCATATGATATTGGTGGGTATACAGAGGATTATTTAGACGGTCAATTTGAAGGAGATGATGTTGATTACGATGATTATTATGAGTCGTAACCCCTACCTGCCTAACACGTGAATTAGGAGATTGTATAAATTACGTTATTTTACCTATAAAAATAAATTTAGATTTAATAATAATTTAATATAATAATAATTTATATTAAATAACAAACAAACAATGTTGATAAATAAAAATTATATAAGAGAACACATTACATTAATATCCATTATTTTATTTGTATTTATGTTTGGATTAATTGTCATGATAAAACCAGCATTTTTATACAATAAGGATGGAAGTGTGAGAGAATTTGGTATTGGATACAAAAATAAGACAATTTTGCCAATTTGGCTATTATCACTCATTTTAGGAATCGTAAGTTATTTAATAGTTATGTTTTACTTGGCGAGCCCCAGATTGTTTTAATTTTTGATTTTATTTTGTATTATAATATAAAAAATATACTTTGTATTATAATAAATAATTATGATGGAAAATATTATTAGCCTTGATAGTAACGGTACTAATGGTAGTATCACAGATGAACAACTTGAATGCATAAAAATTACACATAAAAATGGACATGATGGTAACGATGGACAAGAAAATATTTGCGATAATGAGGTTGTTTCAGAATATGATGATGACATTGACGACGATGATGATGAATTAAGTGAGTTTATCGCATATAGAGACAATGAATTTGAAAGCGACGACGATGAACTGGATTCATTGTTGGATTTCAAATTTGATTTTGACATTATTTTTACTCCTGAAAATAATTCTCAACTAGATCACCTAACTGAAATTAAGAGCAAAATTATAAATAAAATTAAGCTAAGTAAAATAGATTTATTGTATATTCAAAAAATAGACGAAGATGATAAATTTGAATTGATAAAAATATTCAACCATATGGTGTAATTTATTACGTTACATTACATCACATTACATTACATCACATTACATTACATCACATTACATTACATCACATTACATTACATTATAATTGAGTAGAATTTTGTGAATTACAATATTCCAAGTATTTTTCTTTTTGTTCGTCATTCAAAAGTGATTCCAACATTTCTATTTTACCTACAAAATAATCTTGATTTTTTTTTATTTTTGTTTGTATTCCTTCTACGAAATTTTGTGCGAAACTATTCAGTTTCTCTTCCTGTTTGGCTTCTTCAAATAACATTTCGTCTACATTTATATTGTATTGTGCGACGATTTCTTCTAATTGTGCTTTAGTTTTTCTTTCTATGTATGTAATGTGTAAGTCATTCTTAATACAGTAACTATTAATTGCTCCAATCATGTCATATCTACGATATTTACCAGTCATTTTAGTTTCTTGTTATTATAATATAATGTCTATTTTTTAAATCATTTTTTATAATATATACACGGTACTAGTAGCTTGTTTTTTCTGTGCTTTTGCGGTTTTTGTTCTGTTAATTTTTAGCCATTTGGGTTTTCTTGTGAATTACAAAATTCCATGTATTTTTCTTTTTGTTCATCATT
>Ga0114968_10000570_pt1 | contig 27358 bp, 27 predicted proteins | sample M_130807_EF_Meta_FD_87020 | JGI IMG/M metagenome (GOLD analysis project Ga0114968, IMG submission 87020) | Freshwater microbial communities from Lake Montjoie, Canada to study carbon cycling - M_130807_EF_MetaG | ecosystem: Environmental > Aquatic > Freshwater > Lake | place: Lake Montjoie... | reverse complement strand
TAAAATAAAGATTAAATATTATTTGGCCTCATCTTTCATAACGGTGGTGCCAATGTTTTGCACAACTTTTTTGAAAAGTTGTTTTAACCCAATTCACATATAGTCATTCTCAAATTACTTAATAATACCTTTTTTGTTTTTGGATGAATCTTATTTTTACTAGTATTCTTTATATAATTTACACCTTTTCTCATTTAAAATGGGCGTTTTAAATAAGAAAAGGTGTAAATGAGAAAAGGTGTAATATAAATATTTTATATATTATATATTATTTATATAATCAATGTCTAACTATTCTTATACGACTTATGTAACAACATGGGGTACTAATCCCTTAGATCAAATTAAAGATATGGCAAATAAATCAGTTTTACAATCCAATACGCGAGTTGTATTAGCTTTCGCAAGTTTCAATTTTGAATCAATTAGTTATATTCCTGGCATTAATGGGGGTATAACCATTTCTGATGTTCAAACAATTGTTAATTACGTTCATTCTGTTGGAAGTAAAATTAGTTTGTCCATTGGTGGTGCTACTTACCCTTTTACCGGTTCTAGCTTATATAATAGACCTGGTGATTTAGCAAATAATATTAATCAAGTATTATCCACTTGTGGTTTTGATGGTGTTGATTTTGATATTGAAGACTATTATGAAAATGTTCCTAGTAATTTTGCAATTCAAAGTGCTTCTTTAATAAATACGTTAAGAAGTCTAAATTCTAAACTGTATATTACATTAACTACTCCTGCACAAGCATGGAGCGCTGGATGTTATCAACAAAATTTGTTAAATCTAACCATTGGAGCTATAAATGCATGGCAACCAATGGAATATGATTTGTGGATTCAAAATGGCTCTTCTTATTATGATCAAATACAGTGGGATATTAATTATTATTTAGAAACATGGTCTGTTACGCCAAATAAAATAATTTTAGGTTTGATGCCTGGTTCTGATGATATTGGTCATGATTTATCTTTACAAGATGCGTTGAATTTAACAAGTATGTCCAAAAACAGTGGATTGCAAGGAATAATGACTTGGGATGCAAATATTGATAGCACTGGACCAGATGGAAATGCACCATATGCATATTCTCTTGGTATTCAATCTATATTAAATAAAACAACTCTCTTTAATAATTCAATGAAATCCCATTTATCTAAAGTATATGACTTGAAAATACAAAAATATAATAACCCTAAATAATTTTATAAATATAATGAATTCATAAAATTATTTTCTTTATCTTCTAGATCTTCTTGTTGTTCTATTTTTTCTACTTGTTTTCTTTGTTCTATTTTTTTTCATATGGGATCGTCTTCTTTTATATTTTCCACCTCTTGAAAACATAGATGAGATAGATGACATCATTCCAGGTTTTTTGTAAGGTCCTGTGTAGGTACATTCATGACGTGTATTACTACCAGATGATTTACAAAAAAATATTTTACCTTCATCTTTTCTAATCTTACAATATTTTGCAGGTTTTAATACACTAGATTCACCTTCAACAATTTTAGGATATGGACTATTATCAGAACAAGGATCATTTGCAGCAGGCGACGATGTTACGGATGACGCAGAACTGGGTACAGATGAACTACTTGACATCAAAGGTTTTTGAGCAATAGCTAACATAAATACTATATACTATATAATATACGAATAAAAATAATAAAGAATCTACTTCTAATACAATTTTATTAAAACAATAATATTTGCTTTTTCAAGATCCTTTAAAATATTTGCATTTACTTGACTTTCACTTTTAATTATACCCTGTTTTTTAAACTCATAAATTTGGTCTTTTTTTATATTTAATTGATTTATGGGAATTTCAAAAACCTTACCAGCTAATTTAATTTCTATATTTAAATTATTTTCTATCATTATTTTTAATTCATCTACAATAGATATTTCTCTCAATATATGAATATTATTATATTCATCAATAGTAATATTTTCTGGTAATTCTGGTTCACAAAATACGATTACTTCGCACCCAGAAATATCAAAATAAGTTTCACTTTCCCATAAAGGCACATAACAATACTCATCATTTACATACAATTTGTATATATTGTTATTCAACAAATCATGTATTGTAGGATTTAACTTGTAAATCAATACATTCTCAAACTTTTGTTCTACTATTTCACGTATAGTTTCTAAAATCGGATTCTTCAAATGCAATATATTACGGTGTTTAGAGAGAAAATTATAAATATAGACACATGTATCTTTATCTAGATCTTCAAAAAATTTTAATGAAATATTCTTACAACCAGAAATAATTTCAGGCAATATTTTTGAAATAATATCATTGTATTTTCCATCAAAAATTCCTTTTACAAATAAATGTAAAATATCCATATATTGCATATTTTGGTTTTCAAAGTTGCTACTTTTGTTGTCATTATAATTATTATTTTCATTATCCTGATCTATAAATTGCAATTCATTTTTTAAGTAAGAATACGCTTCTTGTATTTTTTTGAATTTTTCATTAGATTCTTTTGTGTTTCCATTTTTATCTGGATGATATTGTAATGCCAATTTATGATACTGTTTTTTTAATTTTTGTAAAGTAATATCTTTTGTCTCTAACTTTGATATATCTAATTCTAATATTTTAAATGCAATATAATAATCCATACTCTATTTAGTATTGTTAATTTTAAGTATTAATTTGGGTTTAGTTTTATAAATCATACATTATTTTTATCAGAGAAAATAAATAATTTTCCATATGGTAAATTGGTCTATAATTATTATTGTAATATTGAAAAAAACAATAAGTTTTTATTAAAATTCTGGATAAGTGCTCTTTACGAATTTTGTTTTCATTTACTAATGTTGTCATAATATACCATATACAATCTGAAATATCTAAATTATAAATAAACATGTCATATAAAATATCTCTAAATTTCAAAAATTGAATTTCTTCTATATTCTTTAAATTATGAATAATCTTGTTACATATAATTTTATATTGTAACATCAACTCGTCATTATACGAATGTAAATTCTTTATGTTAGTAATGTTTTCTAATTTGATTTTATTAGGAATATTCTTTATACATTTTGTATAACTTGTCTTTGTTGGTCTAGGAACATTAATTATTTGACAACAATTAATAATTGTATCTGGTATAAAACTTAATTCTTCTGTTATCAAAATAAATTTTAAATGTATAGATAATGAATAATTTTTTTGCATATAACTATAAAAATTTTCAAGCAATTCACTATGAATATCATTAAAAAATTTACAAACGATTATTCCAAATTTATCATTTTTTGCAGATATTATATCAATAATTTGTAAATATATTTCATGCCATAATAATTTTGAATTACAACCTAAAAGTGACATATCTATCTCATAGTGAATATCACTTATTTTAAAAAAATATTGTTGCTTATTGAAAGTAATGCTTATTTTTTTTTCATATTTTAATTCTGACGGACTATATTTTTTTATAGATCTTAACATTTGTGTATATTTACCAACTCCACTTGGGCCATAAAAAATTAAGTTTTGTAATTTAGAAGCGTATTTTGGAAATTTTGTATATATTTTTTCTAATTTCGGATGAAGATTTTGTTGTTGATTTTCATTTATATATTCTTCAAAATGAGTCTCATAAAATTTCATTAATATAAGAGTATTAATTATATTAATGAAAATATTCTTTATTTTATTATACAACTTAATTACTTTGTGTAAATTCAACATTTTAATCAATGATAACTTAAACACATCTCCATTTTATATATATATCCCAATTAAATAAAATAATATTTTATGATTTTAGTAAAAAATTTAAACCAATATGATGATAATAATATAATTTTTTGTGATCCAATTAAAAATAATGTAATAAATGATGGTAATTTTATAAGAATATTATATTCTACGTATAATTTTACTTCTAATGGAATTTATTTATTAATACATTTCAATAATGTAAATTGTGATAAATATTATAATAAATATAAGTACATTTTTAATATTGATTCACATAAACATTTAATAGAACAAATAAGAACAATAGAAGAAAATATTTTAAGAAAAATGGAAACCATTTTTAATAATAAAATTCCTCAATATAAAATTTATGAACAATTTAAAAATGGATATATTAAAATTTTTCAAGAAATACCGAATAACTCTAATATAGATTTAATCTTGAAAATATCGGGCATATGGGAAATAAACTCTAGTTTTGGGTTGACATATAAATTTATTAAAATGAACGATGAAACTTAATTGATTAACCATCTGCAGTAAATTTCTTTAATATTGTAAATAGAGTCATAGAACTAATAGTGGCAATCACACCAAATAAAAATAATAAACTACTAGTTACTTTAGATAGTGTCTTTGTTTTTTCAAATTTATCATTATTGATATTATTGTATAATAAATATATTTGTATAAGTATCATTGATATTGTAATATTTGTAAAAGTGGAATAACTACCTGATACATGACCCAGCATAATTTTATTTTTATATTGAATTATTAAATATAAAACAAATCCTATTACATATAACATTAATAAAAATGGGCCACATGTCATTATCATAGATCCTAATAAATAAAGAAAATTGCTGTCTTGATTTGCTAACATTAAATTGTATAAAACAATATATATAATCATCATTAAAGCAATTAGTATTAAACTATAACCACATAGTATTGCTCCTAAAGATGTATTTCCGGAAGAAAAAAAATAGATTATAAAGGAAATTATACTTGCTACTATTAGTGAATTATAAATACCTGAATACCAATTTTTCATATATAATAATTATATTATTTATTATTTGGAAAAAGTTTTTTTTCACCTTCACAATTATAATAATTGTTGAAAGTTTTGATATATTTACCATCCCATTTATATGGAACATTTCTTTTAATATAAGATGTTAATGTTCCTTGTTCAATATAAAAAGAGTCATCGTTTTTGAATTCTTTTGCATGACTAGTTTTATTTACTATTTTTTTACCGTAATTTTCGTTTTCACAACTCTTTATTTTCATATTTTATACATTATTATTATTATAATATTATAATAATAATTAATTATTTAAAATAATTTATTATATAATTAATATAAATGAGTAAATTTAATAATACACCCTATTTGAATACAAATACTAACCATCCAATTCAGGAAAATTCCCAGAATTATTTGACTTATAAAAAATATGTATCTATACACTCTGAAGATAGAGATATTTTATCTTTTCCTAATTCTGCTGAATTTGAAATTGAAATGCCTGAAGATATTATCAATATTTCTAATATTAAATTAGTCAATTGGTCGTTTCCATCTAATTATGATACATTTTCGGTGATAAATTGCAATATTACAATGATATTCAAATTTGTAAATATTTATAGTATTGATTCATCTGATCCAAAATATGCTTTAGAAAATTCTATTTTTAATGCATTGAATTCTTATAGTGATAATTATTATATAACGATTGAAGAAGGATTCTATAATCCTACCCAAATAGCTAAAGAAATTAATAATAAAATGAACGATGCTGCTACTAAAGTGATCATTGCTTATTTTTTAGATCACAATTTAACAACTTTATTAGATACTTTTACAAAGGCTGGTGGTTACAATCGTTTTTCAGTAGTATATAATAATGTTTCTCAAAAAATTTGGTTTGGTAATAGTGCAGATAGTTTTGAATTATTAAATGAATGTGTTTTTAAAGCTAATTCTACTAATATAAATGAATTAACAATAGGTAAAAGAAATCATGCTCCTGATTTTTCCAATTGGGGATTACCTGGTAACTTGGGTCTTACAAGATGTAATGTAACTTCTATGGTTCCTCCTGAACTGATTGTTGATGAAACAACTGGAAATGTTAATAATAATTATTTAGTTTCAAATAATTATATGCGTTTTTATTATGGAGATGTTAATACTATATATGACAATGGGTTTTGGTTGTTACCATTAACAGATTTATCAGGTAATGTATTACCAAATGCGGTTGTTCAATTTATTGAACCTCCGCATAAAATTAATATATTTGGTCCATCCCATTTTTATCTAGAAATGGTTAAATATAATTGTTTGGATGAAACTCAACCATATTACATTAGTAATTTTACTCTAACAACAAATGAAACACTTGGTATTGTTAATTCTGCATTTGCAAAGATACCTATTGTATCTAGTCCATTATCACAATATTATGATGGTCCATCACATCCTTATAAATTTTTTGATCCACCTATAGAGAGAATAAGACGTTTAAAATTTCGCCTTCGTTATCATAGTGGTGAATTAGTTAATTTTGGTTTATTTGATTTTTCATTTACACTAGAATTTACAACTTTATTACCGGTTATTAATAGAAAAGTTACTAATATTAATCCATTTAATTCTTTTAATTCTTATAATAATACACTTTAGAATTTCTTATCAATTATATTATATCATGCTTTTCTTTTAACCATGATTTTAACACAGTGATGTCACATGTTTTATAATCTTCTTCCAGCCCGGTTAATCCAAAAAATTTAGGTTTCTTCATTTTGGCTGTCTTAAAAAATATATAATCTCCTTTTTTGCTTTTCCGAATACTAATGTTGGTAGAGACTTCTCTCACCATATTACTTCCCTCTTCTAATAAAGGAAGTACTTCATCTAGTTGTATAGTTTCCACGGGTCTATTTCCAAATTGTTTTAACGTTTTGGATAGATCTCCGCATGTAACATATAAACCAAACTTACCCTTTTTAAGTATAATATCTTTATCCTGATATTTTCCTAAAACGAGTTGATTCGCCTCTTTTGCTTCTTTGGTAGAATTATTATCTATTAAATCTTCTAATGTGTATTCACCATTTTCCATTTTTTTTAAGTCTATTTCAATGTCTTTTCTAAGTGATTTATAGGTTGTACTTTTTTTACCGTCTTTTTTTTCCACACATTTAATTACTGGTCCAAACTTTGCTATTGTATAGCTGTGTATATCATCTATTTTAATCTCAAATTTACTTTTTTCAATTTCTTTTACTTTATGAATAATACTATCTAATGTGGTATTACACTTTCTACATAAATCAGTCCATTCATATTCTCCTTTAGATATTTTATCCAAATCATCCTCCATTTCTTTTGTAAAATCGTAGTTCAATAGATCTATAAAATGCTTATCTAAAAATTCCATTACTATTCGTCCTAATGGTTGTAGGACCAATTTATTTTTTTCATTGCCAAATTCCCGCGCGGTTTCTAGTTCAGAAATATCATCATTTTCTAATTCATAATCCTTTACAATTATGGTTTTACCTTTTACATCTTCTTTTTTAACATAACCACGATCTTGAATTTTATCTATTAACATTGAAAAAGTAGACGGTCTGCCAATACCTTTTTCTTCCAATAATTGTACAAGCCGCGCCTCGGTATAATGCATTTTTACATTTTTAATAGTTACTTTGCTAACAACTTTATTATATTTAATTGGTTGATTTTGTTTTATAGTTTGTAAATATTGATATTCTTTGTTGCTTGTAGAAAATTTATTTTTCACTATTTTCCAACCAGGAAAAAGAATTAGTTCAGATGTATATTGAAATAATAAAGATGAATGTCCTTGAATTTGTGCTTTTACCGAATTATAACTTGCAGCCTCCATACAACTCTCCAATGTATTCTCCCAAATCAGTTTATACATTTTTTTCTCCCTTGGATTTACTTTATCTGGTAACTCTTTGAGAGAAATTTTTGTAGGCCTTATTGCTTCATGAGCTTCTTGTGCAAGATGGGGTTTAGATTTGTTATCTTTGGATACTTGTTTGGTTTGTGTTTTTTGAATGTTAGTATTACTATTATTATCATTGTCAACGCGAGAACATAGATCATTTATCGTTCCACTAATGTATTTTGATTCATAATTGTTTTGAATATAACCTTTCACAGATTCAATAAAATCCGCACTATATTTTTTACTATCAGTACGCATATAAGTAATATAACCTGACTCATATAAACTTTGACATAACTTCATGGTTTCTTTTGGAGAGAAATGATATTCGTTGCTTGCTGATTGTTGTAACCTACTGGTCGTAAAAGGTTCAGGCGCTTGTTTGTATGTCTTTGTAGGCGCTGAACAATTATATATATGTTTATGATCTGCTGTTTTATCTAAAAATTCTACAATTTCTTCTTCTTTTTCAAATTGATGATTCAATTCAAAAGGCAAATTTAAATTTGTAAAATAACCACTAGTATTAAATACTTTCTTAGTATCCGCATTATCTATTTCTTTCTGATTATCATATACCAACCGCAATGCTGGTGTTTGGCATCTGCCAGCAGAAAGGGATTTTTCAGAATTTTGTGATATAAATTTCCATAATATTGGTGTTATTTTAAAACCAACTAAAAGATCTAATATTTGTCGTGCTTGTTGCGCATGTACCATATTCATATCAATTGTACGAGGTTGTCTTATAGCTTGCTGTAAAGCCTTTTCAGTTACTTCATTAAATACAATACGTTTTGTTGTAATCGGAAGATTGAATAATTCTAATAAATGGTAGGCAATACCTTCTCCTTCACGATCATTATCTGTTGAAATAATTACTTCATCTGCTTTTTTAATCTCTTTACGCAACAACTCTATTTGTTTTTTTTTTAAACTATTGTCAATTATTTGATAAATAGGTTTGAATCCTTCTTCAATTTTAATGTTATTGAGCGAAGGAAGTTCCCTCAAATGGCCAAAGCTTGCTATACATTTATAACCAGGACCTAAATATTCTTCTATTTTTTTACATTTTGCAGGAGATTCAACAATAAGAAGCGTTGATGTTGTTGAATATTTTTTGGACATATAAATGATATAATTATTGGTGTGTAATATTTATATCATTATTTATTTATTTTTTTGAATTGTTTCCAACTAATTTGTACAGAAGGCTTAATACATTCATCTTTTGTGGATTTATTTTCTTCATCTAGTTTTTCTGCCTTTTTTAATGCACTATCCACATACATTTTTTTTAATATGGTTCCTACTTGAAATGAACCCTCGTGTTGATCTAATTCACCCTCTTCTATTTTTTTTAATACGTCTAAAAATGTATATAAAATAGATATATCTATTTCATCCTTTCTAACCTTATTATAAATATCCGTATAATACGTAAATAGAAAATTACATTCATTTATACATTCTAAATGTATTTTCTCAGGATCGTCACGATATTTAGCCTTAATTAACACCATACTATTCAAATCATTTCTTAAAATACTACTATGTTTTAATCTACGAATTGAATCAGTTTGATCTTCCACATTATTTGCAGCAATCATTTTCTGTAAATGTAGCCGTTGTTTTTCATCCATTGTATCCATCCTTTATATCTAAAATTAGAACAATTATTTTTAAATTGAACTTAAATTAAAATATTATTATTTTATATATTGACTAATATGAGTAATTCTAATACGAATATTCCAGGTTTATTGTTACCTACACAACAAGGAATGTTGGAAGGAAATCCCAGAGATTCTGCAATTGCTCAAGGTATGGCATCGGAACAAAAATTACAAGCTTTACAAAGTATTGGAGGTGGAAGAAAAAAAAAAAGAGGTGGTGCAGATACTATTCAAGTGCCACAATTCACTATGCAATATACACCTCAAGGCGGTCCAGGCCAAACACCGAATAGTATTATCGCACAAAATGCAGTTGTAGGAACTCAAAGTGCTGCAAATGCTGTATATGATAAATATGCGTTACAAAATGGAGGTAAACTTCAATGGAGATGTAATAGTGGAGGCAAAAAAACTAAGAGCAAACGAGTGAGCAAAAAAAAGAGAACAAGACGTGGACACGCCAAACACGCATATAGAAAATCACGAAAGGCAAGAAAATAAGTAAATAAATGGAATAATTATATATCAATATTATAAGTAAAATAAATGCCATCTGGAAAAAATTGGATAAATTTCATATATATTAATTTAGCATTTGCTATTTATATTGGCGGTATTTTTTATTTAAATTCAATTCTAGATATTAGATCTAAATGGGCAACCTATAGATGTAACCCGTTGTATATGCCATTATCTGAAAATTTAGAAAAAGATTTTGCTTATTGTATTCAAAATGTTCAATCCAATTTCATGGGTTATATATTGCAACCTATAACATATATAACAGGATCATTGTCAGGTATATTATCTAATTTTATGAGTGAAATTAATATGGTTCGTGCAATGTTTAATAAAATAAGGACTTTTGTATCCGGTATTATTCAATCAGTTTTCGGTGTATTTTTAAATTTAGTAATTGAATTTCAAAAAATCACTATGGGAATTAAAGATTTAATGGGAAAAACTATTGGTATTATGGTTACTTTAATGTATGTTATAGACGGTAGTATAAAAACGATGAATAGTGCATGGAATGGACCACCTGGACAACTAGTTAGAAATATAGGTAAATGTTTTCATCCAGATACTAAAATGAAACTTAAAAATGGAAATTTTGTAGCAATGAAAGATATTAATTTAGGAGATGTTTTAGAAAATGGTAGTATTGTTGAGTCTACCATGAAGATTGACAATAAAAAAGATAAAATACCATTATTTGTATTATCTGGTAAAGGTGTTGATAATGGAGATATATACGTTACTGGTTCACATTTAATATACGATGAACATAGTAAACAATTTATTGAAGTGAAGAATCATCCTCATGCAAAAGAATGTAATATAGAAACCGAATGGTTTACTTGTTTAATTACAAGCGATCATAAAATACTTATTGGAAACACAACATTTTGGGATTGGGAAGATTATTATATTAAGTTATTTTTATCTTAAGAAAAATATTGGAATTGGACTATGAATCGGATTTAGAATTGAATTGAAAATGAAATCAAAATTATACATATATTATATATATACAATATACAATATAGAATATATGGATACAACAAAAGATGGATTAAATAATATAAAAAATTTGTATGATTGTTTAATCTATTTTGATCAATACGGATTTTCATTTATTTTATTTATACTTATTACAATTTTATTAATACTACTTATTTCTGCATGTATATCTCTATCAAATATTAAAAATATTCAAGCAGATTGGGCTAATCAACGTTGTAAACCACATATTATTCCTATTGCAGGATTAATAAATAAACCAGATAATATGAGCTTCAACGATTTTACTAAACAAAATTTTGCTTATTGTACACAAAATATTTTAAAAGGAGTAACTGGAAATGCACTTGAACCATTGAATTTCATAACTAAAACATTTAACAGCATAATAGATTATATTAAACAAGCTATAAATAATATTAGAGCAATGACAAATAAAGTAAGAATGTTTTTTATTACATTTGCAAAAGAAATAATGAATAGATTAATAAATTTAATAATTCCTATACAGGAAATGATTGTGAAATTTAAAGATTTTGCAATGAAAGTACAGGGTACAATGGTTGCAAGTGTATTCAGTGTGTTAGGAGTTTATTTGTCATTAAAATCAGCTCTTGGTATAATTGTAAAATTTATTGTTACTTTATTAATTGCTATGGTTGCCGCGATTATAATGTTTTGGTTATTTCCTTTTACATGGGGCACTGCTATAGCAGGTACTGCTGCATTTGTGGCAATTACAATTCCTCTTGCATTAATATTAACTTTTATGTCCAAAGTAATGGGTATTAATACTGGTTTATCTATACCTAAATTGAAACCAGTACCTAAGTTAAAATGTTTTGATAAAAACACCGTTATTAAAATGAATGATGGAACTGTCAAAAAGATATATGAAATTCAAGTGGGAGAGAAAATAACTAATAATAATTTAATTACTTCAAAAATAGTAATTGAATCAAAAGGTTCTGTTATGTATAATTTATATAATGTTGTTGTATCAGATACACATTTAGTAAAATATAAAGATAAATGGATTCGGGTAGATCTACATCCAGATGCAATAAAAATAGATGAATATAACGAACCATATTTATATTGTATAAATACTGAGAATAAAGTTATTGAATTAAATAATACTTTATTTACAGATTGGGACGAGATTTATGATGATGATTTGGAAAAAATTAAAAACATTAAACTTAAAAACACTATATTTAATTTCAATAAATCTATTATAAATGACGTGAATAAGATAAATGTTAATAATTTAGACATACATCGTTATTTAAATGGAGGTTTTTCTGAAAATACAGAAATAAAACTAAGAAATGGAACCATTAAAAGCATAAAAGCTATTTCAATAGGTGATGTACTTGAAAATGGTGAAAGAGTATATGGATATGTTGAAATAAATGGAACAAATCTAATTGAACAGTGTAATTATAATTTAGCAAAATACAAAACAATAACAGGTGGCGGTAATTTAAATATTTGTGATAAAAATTTAGGTTTTACATCTACATTAGAATTACAAAAAAAATACAAACAAATAAATATAGATGTTAAATTAGAAGACACGTTGTATCATTTATTAACAGATTATGAAACTTTTCATATACATGGACTTAAATTTTATGATTACAATTCTTGTATTGATCTTTTTTTAGAAAAATATAGAACAAAATTATTATCTATGAAATATGTATAATGAATATTTCTATTCTTGGATTTAAAATTAACTTGGAAATTTTAATATTAATTGGTGTTATTTATTTAATTTTAGTCGGACACACCTTATCTAGTTGTTGTAGCGTTTCTCTAAAAAAAGAAGGTTTGGAAAATAATACTAGTTCAGGCGAAACTCCTACGCCAGAACAAATTGTAGTCACTGAAGAAACTAAGGTAACTGCTAACAGTAGTGTAGATAGTGGAAACGCTAATCCTGTTGAAGCCCCATCTAGTGCAAATAGTACTTCAACAAGTGGTAAAAAAACCGCATCTAAAGAATCTTTCGTTGGTTCCAATACCAATTATGGCGAATCTGCAAATTATTCTACAGACAGTTTAACTTATACAAACCCTTCTCAATGGGGAAGTCCAAATATAACTATCATGCCAGGTAAGGGGGTACCAAAAGCAGCACAAGCTATTATTGATCGTCCAAACCAATCCTTACCCCTACCAGAAGGTCAATTATCTTTATTTGATAACATGCAATTTAGTCCTACATGCTGCCCTAATACCTATTCTAATAGCATGGGTTGCGCATGTATGAATCCCAATACTTATAATTATTTAATTACTCGTGGTGGAAACAATGTTCCATATTCTGAATATTAAATTTGTATTTCACACAAGTCATTGTGATAAAAGATAACCAAACGTTGTAATCATGTGAAAAATAATAAAGTATTTTATTATTTTTATATTTACATTTAAGGGCGTCTTCTTGTTGTCTTTCTTTTTCTACAAAATGAACGCTTAGAACCATGCGCCCAAAGACATTTTTTTTTAGCAGTTTTACAATGCTTAGATTTTCTTCCTTTACATTTGGTTTGTCTTTTGGCAAAAAGAGCTTTGTGAATATTATAAACAGGCATTATAATATTTATAAAGAAAAAAAATTATAAAAATTATAAAAATTGAAACATGAATTTTCACTGATATCAAAATTGAATAAAACTTGGTGACATTGCTATTCCGCAAATACCATTTGTATTGACAGCGTCACTTCGTCCGATTTTTACATAGCCATCTTCGCCCCAATTAACCGACCATGAATTTTTCACTAACCAGTATTTTTTTCCATTTTCTTCGCCGTATCCTGCAATCATAACACCGTGATCTAGTTTTGTTCCACATTCGGTAGAATCTAAAACACCTCCTGAATAAAACTGGAAATATTTTGTATCGGCTTCAATTGCAACTGCAACTGGTTGTTGAGATACTGCGGTTTTAAGGACTTTTTCATTATTTGGTGTAACATCACTGCAACTTGCTAGTGAGTTTACGACATCACTTATACAAGTACTACTTTTGCAAGATTCTTCGGTCTTAGAGGTTCCTGAAACATATGGATATTCTGCAGCTGTACACAGTCCACTTGCAATAATAAATTTAAATGCGCCATCCATTTGACCGCCACTGCAACCGTGACTACCATATTCAAATCCAGTTGCGCAATCAACCAATTCTTGTTCGGATAAATCCGCCAAATTTCCAGTAGCAATAGCCCAGGCACCTTCTGTAACAGCCGTAGACGAAAATGCCCAACAACTTCCACATTGTCCTTGATCTTTGACAGATGTTACTGCACCCTTTTTTCTCCAATCTATTGAACTTGGTAATTCTAAATCGTTGTTGGAAGTAAATGATTTACATCCGTACTTACTAGAACCCATAAGCACGTTGGTTTTGTCTAAATCAAACAAACCTCCTGTATACATGGTTTCAAACTCAAGAGGTGTTAAGTCGGCAAAATGATTTACTGCTAGAGTAAAATTATGCTCTCCTTGTGCATTATGTAAATGGATATTATGCAAATTAGTACGAAATATTCTGAAGCGCGTTTCAAATTGTTCAATATCTTCATAAAACTTGTTGTATTTTTGTTGAAAGTGTAAGAATTCGCTCCACTCTTCTTGATTGGAAATAATAATATTATCTTTTTCTAAAATGTAGCCATTAGATAATATTATACTAGAAAAGCCAAACATAAATAAATAAAATAACGATGCTAAAGACATTTTATACAATCTTTTATATATATTTATAAAATATTTAAGTATATTTAATATATCATATTTAGAAATTTAATTTTATAATTTTTATTATATTAATGTATATATATAGGTAAATATATATGAATACAACAGATGAAGTCAATACAGAAAATAAAAGTGGGTTACTCCAAAATATGAAAAAAGGTTCAAAATTATTATATAACACTACTATTGGAGAAGTTAAAAATGGAAGATTCCCTATAATTGATAGTGCATATAGAACATTTTACAGAAAATCATTTAATCCTAATAATTCAAAAGGAAGTGAAGTATTTCCAAAAAATGAAGGATATTATAAATTAGGCGGTAAACATAATTCGCGACGTAAAAGAAAAAATAAAAATAACACAAAAAAAACTAATAACAAAAAAACAAGAAAGAATAAGAAAAAGAATTAAAATATATTTTATGTATGCATATGTATATACATATATAAATGGTTAAAACAAACAAAAATATAAATAACCCAGGAAAAAATCTAACGAGAAAAATAAATTACAAATTGAAGGGTAATGAATTAATTCTCAGAAAAGATTGTCAAATTGGTTTAAAAGGTTTTGAAAATAAGTATCAAAAGGAATTTAGATCCAATAAAGTGTATAATTTGTCTACACGTAAATTTACGAAATTGTTACTATCTAAATTTGCACCGTCTAGTGTTACACCAAATAACGATTATTATTCTTATATTAATTATAAATGGTTAAAAAATATAGAATTGGAAGAACAACAAAAATATATTGTACAAGTAGATGATTTTAGATTAACACAAGATAAAGTCTATCATGAATTACATGACATTTTAATGGATTACATGAAAAACAATGATAATAAATTGGCAAGAATTATGAAAAACTATTATGAATCTGTTATTCGTATGAATTCTATTCGTGATAGTAGAATAGAATCTAGAAACTCCGTTACTATGGTTGAAAATATGATTAATGAAGGAAATCCATGGAAATTATTAGCACATATTAATAAAAGTTATATTTACAATTATTTAGCGCCATTCGTATTTATGATTAGTCCAGATGATAAACAATCTACAATTTTTAGAAGTTATATTAATCCACATCAGTTCATATTATTGGATCTAGAAGTTTATTATGATGATGGTAAAAACGTGGAATACAAAAAAAAATACAGGAACACATTTAAAAAATTTTGCATGGATTTGTTTAATTTATCTTTGGGTAAGAATCACGGATATAACACAGATGACATTTTTGAAGTGGAAGTAGATATTTTTAATGTTCTTGGATGCCAAGATATAACAAAAGATGAAAAAAGTTATAATAAAGTTACTAAAAAAGAGGCACTAGAGAGATATGGGTTTGATTGGGCCGAATTTTCTAAACAAATGGGGTTCAAGAGTACACCTGATTTTTTTATTACATCCAGTTTGAATTATTTAAAATGTGGTACGGATTTATTTTTAAAAAATTGGAATTCTGAAAAATGGAGACCCTATTGGATGTATATATATTTACAAACTATTTGTAGAGTAACCAGAAAATGGGAAAGTTTGTATTATAATTTTTTTGGTAGATTTGAACGTGGACAAGAAGCAATTAATAATACAGACGCTGTTAGTTCTTCTTTATATATGACTATTCCATTTGATAGTTTTTTATCTAGAAAATACGTGGAAAAAAATGCGGATCCTGCAAAAATTGCATATGTAAAAACATTATGTAATGATTTGAAATTAGTTTATCACAGAATCATGACCAATAATACATGGCTTTCGCCTTCTACTAAAAAATATGCACTATATAAACTGAGCAAATTGAATTTTACTATTGGTTATCCTGAAACGGTTCGCGAAGATCCATTATTAGATTATAATCACTCGTTATATAATAATATTTTATTAATTAGTAAATGGAGAAATGAAAGATTCATTGAATTAGAAGGACAAAAAGTGATTGATTTGCCATTTGTGGACTTTTCTCAATACCCTGTAAAAATGACTGGTAATCAACCATATATTGTGAACGCATCGTATACTCCTTCTAAAAATTCTATTTACATCAATTTAGGTTACATCCAGAAGCCCTTTATTGATTTGGATGAAAGAGGTATTGAATATAATTTGGCGCATATTGGATTCACAATATGTCATGAAATGTCCCATGGTTTTGATGATTGGGGTAGTAAATATGATGCAGAAGGTAATTTAAATGATTGGTGGACACCCGAGGATAAAAAGAAATTCAAAGAAATACAGAAAGATATCACCAAGCAATATGAAGCATATGCGGCTAGAGATGGTATTGTTTTTGATGCAGCTATCGGTGTTGGTGAAAATCTGGCTGATATTTCAGGAATTGCTATATGTGATAAGTATTTGAAAGATTACCAGGATAATAATAATGATTTGATTCCTATTAGATACTCTTCGTATGAAATTTTTTATATATATTACGCTTTCCAACAAAAACAGAAAGTATCTAAAAGAGCGCTTTCTGCACAATTGAAAACCAACCCACATCCTCTAGATAAGTACAGATGTAATGTTCCATTGTCACGTTCACAAATATTCAGATCAGTATATGATGTTAAAAAAGGTGATGGAATGTGGTGGCATAATACGAATACTATTTGGGATCAATAGGCTGCTGTTTATCTCTTCTGAAAGTGACAAAATTTACAGAGTACTTGTAAATTTTCATAAACAGTTTTTCCTCCGCTAGACCATGGAATAATATGGTCACCCTCATAATGTTCTTTTGATTCCTTGCAAATATTACACACTCCGCCTTGTTGTTCTAATTTCTTTTTGATATCATTCTTTGAAAACAAACGTTTATCATTATTTTTACTTAATACATTATCAATAATGCTATCAATTAATTCTACTAATTTTCTCTGAAATACGGCATTTCTTGATTTGCAATCCAATATACTTTGAATATCCACGTCTATGATCTCAAATTTAAACATTTGCATTATTTCCATTATACAACGATTAAATATAGATATATCTTTGAATTTATTTATTAAACGACTAATCATGAATTTATAGGGTAAATAATATTTATTGAATATTTTTTTATCATCACTAAAAAATTTATTATCTTTAAGACATTCAATTATTTTTTTCATAAAAATTAGGTTTGTTTTAATGTCTTCTTTATTTGCGCTCAAATATGTATTAACTGAATTTTCTGTGTCTCCAAGCGTGGATTCATAAAATTGTTCACGTAACATATTGACTGAACTCCATGAACTAGGAAGTTCCTTAGATAAAACTAACGTGTCAATGATTTCTGTTTCTACTTCGCCTCTTTTATCATTTTTGTGGAAAAACAATGAATTCAATTCATTTTTGTATGAAGAAAATAATTCAAAAAATGAACCATATAGTACTTTATTGAACTCGTAATCATTTAATGTTTTGCTTGATTTATTTAATATTTCATACATATCACGACGTTTATTTACATCCGTTCTATAAGTGGAATCTAATTGATTAAAAGTAAAATTATAGTTTCGGATTCTATGTTGATCGTCTTGACTGACTTCTTCAAAACTTTTTTTATCGTACTTTTCACCTCTGACTTCATCTGTAAAATATTTTGAATTTAATTTAAATTTATTATTTAAAAAATCCAATGCTGTAGTAATTCTATGCATACCATCTAATATTTCCTCTGAGTTCTCATCAGGATTCAAAATAGTCCATATTGGATTCATTGCTCTACCAATTAAAATAGTTTCAATAAACCTTGTTTTCAGTTTATCATCCCACGCTTCATATTCGCGTTGAAAATCAGGGTTTTTATTTATATATATTTGATCTGTGGCAATGGCTACTTCTCTATTAGTTCGTAAATTTATAATGGATAATGCAATTTGGCTCATAAAATATAAGTTATGATATATAATATTTATATCATAACTCTAAATACATTTCAATAATAATATTTTCATTCAAAATAAAATATTATTATATTTATATTATATGTCAAAAATAATTTTTGGTTTAAAACAAAAACGTTTTTGCTCAACTTCAAGAGTTGGTACACCTGCTGTATACATGGGATCTTTGCGAGGTATGGGATCTACAAGTCGCATCTTCCAATATTGTAGACAACATTCACAGAATCCATCATTGTGCATTAATGAATTTATTAATATTCAACAACCATCAACGCCACAAACAGATAACTTGATATATTCTAAAAATAATACTACAAATGATGGTTTTATTGTTGGCGGTATAGTAGATAAAGATATGGATAATGAAATTTATACACAAGAGTTTGATCCATATAGCTATCAAGCAAGATTTTTTCCTGGAATGTCTGATTTTATTGATAGCAATATAGTTTCTGGTGACAAACCATCTTCTGATAGATTAATTGCTTCTTATTGGAGTGATTTAGGTAGTGATGTATTTGATGATTGGGGATATTTTTATTTATATGACGTAAATTCGGGAAAATATTATTTTCCATTAATAAATCCTCAAAATCAACAGGATGGAATAATTACAACACAAACGTTTACTGCATTTGGACGGTTATTTACTATTAAACAAGGTTGGGCTGTACAAGGAATATTTAAATTTGATATTTCTGTAAATGATAATCTTCCTTTTAGATTTGGCACATATGGAAATATGGGATCGGATGGACAGGAAGTTATTAATTTTTTAACATATCCATATTCTATATCATCAACAAGTTTAACATTACATTATATGAAGCACTCGGAATTAGGCGATAATCGTGAAACATTCTATTCTTACTTTATACCAAAAGTAATATCACAGAATAATTCTCAAACTTATGTCTTTAACAACGACTCCGACGCAGATAGCATAATATCAAATGAAATAACAAAGGGTTTGATAGTATATTTCTCAAAATTAAACGATGTAAAAGAATGGATTATAAATGATTTAGCTATTAATTAAGTTTTAATCACACTTTTTATCAATACAAACAACTTTTGCTATTTTTTTAATAATTTTAGAATCTTTTTCAAAATCATCGTCTCCTTTTCCTCCCATTGCCTCTATTACAATTTTATTATATTGACTGTTTTTATTAGAATCATATTGTTCACAGTCAGGATATTTCTCTCGGAATGCTTTCAACATACAAATATTTTTGTGTGCAATTGTTCGTATAGCTTTTCTTAACCGTTTATTGGTTTCATCTTCCTTTTCCCAAATATTCTCGTCCTTTACGTACATCACCTCCCTTTTTTGATCTGTACAATGAACAGGTCGCTTTTCAACATCTAATGCTTGTAGATTTTTAATAATTATATTGGAAATACCTTCAATATAACCAACCTTTCCTACGTTTTCCAAATCCGATACTTGTAATTTGATAGATTCAATGAAATCACTTATATTCATAGCATCTTTACATGTTTCATTTAAAAATACCTGCAAATTGAAGGTCTTGTTATTGGAATTTATAATATTGGTGTTATTGGTCCCATTTTCTAATACTTTCATCATCATATTTTTAAAATCAGAATTTTCTTTGATTAACATCATTATAACTTCTTTGTCTGTTATTTCTTCATTTTTACTTTTATTTATATTCAAATTATTACAATTTTTTTTATGTTTCCATAAACCATTTCTAGATGTATATTCTTTATTACAATATTCACACTGTTTTTGCCACTTTTTGCCACTTTTTGCCACTAAAATGTCACTAGATGTCACCTGAAGATGTTTTGATGTGGTAATATGTTTCTCCCAATTATATTTTTTACTGCATTTATAATCACATATATTACAGTAAAATTTTGATTTTAAAAAAGTGCCACTTTTTGCCACTAAATTGTCACCTAAAGTTTCCATAATAAGAATATAGAAAAAAAATCAAATGAACCAAACAAAAAATTATGCTAACAAAGTTAGAATTATTTTTTTGGTGATCAGACGGTAAATTTCCATTATGGTCACAATAGTTGTTTTTTCCCAAAAGTATTTGGGATTTTGAAAAATGGACAAAAATAAATGTCCAAAATTGAAATTCCGAAAATACTTTTGGGAAAAAATTTCATTAAAATATAATAAATTGAAAAACCTACTTAAAGAAATTTCATCGTTGACATTGGCAAATTTTGCAATATTCAATAGTTTTAGATCTATCTAGATCTAGGTCTATTAGATCTATTATCCATTCATGATTACAAAGGGTAGTGAGTTTCTTTCGGATTTTCATATTTAATAACAGTAATTGCCTTATATTCTCATCGTTTTGATTTAAAAGATCATTTATTTCAGTGACATCTTTATTGTATTGTAAATAATCTTCGTTTACATTAAGTGCAGAATCAATTAAATAGTTTATTGTTTCTTCTTTCATATTTAGAAAATGTTGATTTATTTCTCTGAAATAACTGCTAATAGAATCATTTTCAGTAATCATATTTTGTAAATAGTTAGGTGTATTCATTTGTGTGATTAATAATAATATAAAAAAATTTTTATATTATTTCAATTAAATATTTATGACGTAAGTTAAATGTATAACAGTATAATATAAACTATATATTATAGTGCCAATATGGTAAAAGTATTTACAATGGTTAAAGGTGAAGATGATATTGTAGAAGAATGGGTTTTATATCATGGATCTATTTTTGGTTTCAAAAATTTATATATAATTGATAATTTTTCTTTAGATGGAACATTTCAAAAACTTTTAAAATTACGTGATAAACATGGAATTAATGTTTGTAGATTACATGATTATAGAAAAAAAGGAGAATATATGACAAGTTTATTCAAAACATTTTGTAATAATGAAATAGGCATTCCTATTGATATAGACGAATTTATTGTTTATTATAACAAAGATTCCAATGATATTTCATGTGATCCTAATATAATAAATAGCTACATTCAACAACTACCTCAATATCCTGTTTTTAAAATGAATTATATTCAAAGTAGATTAATAACGGATAATAAAGATGGTTATAAAAATGCAGTAATAGAAGCAAAATATGGGCATTATGATGATTATGGAAATGTTGCAAAAACTTTTTTTAACTCGCGATTATTTAATGATATAATTGATCATGGTAACCATTACAATACAAGTAATTACATTCTCACTAAATTATGTTTAGTACACTTTCATACAAGGAATATGAATCAAATAAAGAAAAAAGTATTTAACAATGTAAAAGGTTTTGGACATAATCCATTTAATTTAAGTGAGTTAAATGCAATAATCAAACAAAATCCGAGAATAGAAGGGTTTCATCATATAATTAAACAAATTAGTATTCTTGAAAATAAATTTAAATTGCCAGAGGAGGTTCATGTATCTAGTGATATTACTCTAGAAGCATTAAATAATTATGTTTGTTATTTATTAAATAATAATATGTAGTTAAAATAAAAATAATAATAATAATTAATAACAATGCTATATGACAATACAGATATAATAGTTTCACGTTATAATGAGGATTTAAAATGGACAAAAGAAGAACCATTCAATAGATTTAGTTATATAGTGTATAACAAAGGAAATAATGATAATTTTGAAAAAAGTCATGTAAAAAATATTATAAATTTACCAAATGTTGGTAGATGTGATCATACCTATTTGTATCACATTGTTGAAAATTATTATAAACTTGCACGTATAAATGTATTTTTTCCAGGTTCATTGAATAATGAATACAAAAAAAATAATGCAAAAACAATTTTATATAATATCATAAAATATAAAAAAGCAATATTTCTAGGCACCAAAAGTAATAACATTAAACGTGATTTTTTTAATTTTACATTGGATAAATGGGTATGTACAGATCCATCCAACTCTCAACTTAATCCAGAACAAGAATTACTACCTGCAATAATACGACCTTACGGAAAATGGTTTAACTATCATTTTGGAAATATAGTAGTAAAAAATTGGTGCATTCATGGAATATTTTCAATACAAAAAATAGATATTATTAAACATCCCAAAATTCGGTATCAAAAATTATTAAATGGTGTATCAAGACATTCCAATCCCGAGGTAGGACATTATCTAGAACGCAGTTGGGGTGCTGTATTTCATCCATTTTTAATGACAAAAATAATATAATAATATAAAACATACAAAAACACAATAATATAAAAAAAGGTAGTTTATATTATTTACATCTCAAAATCATAAATACATAATAATTTACACATACATGTTATAAAGTGCTGATACATTTTCTTTGTTTACCTTTATTAACTTGTCTACAATTTCCTTAGTGATGGTTAATGGAAAACTTACTTCAATGGACATATCTTCTTCAAATAAATTGGTTCCTGGCTTCATTAAACGATACAAGTTTAGTTTTGTATGAACAATTTCTAAACAGCGTTTCAAATTACGTACACCATCTTCTTTGTTACAATGAGTATCTACTAGATAATGAACAATTTCATCCGGAATAATTATTTCATCACTATTGAATTTGACTTGTTCGCGAATTTTTGGTAGTAAATAGTTGTTAGCAATTTGAGTCTTTTGTTTCTGATTATATCCCTTGGTTTGAATACGATACATTCTATCTTTCAATATAGGATTTACCTTTGACTCATCATTGTAACTGAATATAAACAAACATTTGCTTAAATCAAAATTAATTTCTGCAAAATATTTGTCATGAAATTGACTGTTTTGACTAGTATCTGTAAGATGAGTTAGAATACCGGCAATTTCTTCACCCCTAGGAGTGTCACTAATCTTATCTAACTCATCAAAATATATTACAGGGTTCATGCATTTACTGTCAATCAATATTTGAACTATTTTTCCCCATGTACTTCCTTCATATGTATAAGAATGACCTTCTAAAAAGCTACTGTCTGTCGCACCGCCTAGAGCAATAAATGCAAACGGTCTATTTAAAATTTTACTGATACCCTCTTTGACAAGGGAAGTTTTACCAGTACCAGGTGGTCCATGAATTGCAATAGCTGTGCCTATTGCTTTTGGATTGGTTAATAATTGTCCAAGCATTTGCATTATTTGCATTTTTGCGTCATTTAAACCATAAACCGCTTCATCTAGCGTTTTTTGTGCATTTTCCATAAATTCATGACATTTTTCAACACCATCGTCAATTGTAATAGGAAGTGACTCAAATTTACCAAATGGAATACGCATAAATGTATCTACCCAATTTTTAATCTTATAAAATTCACCGCTTCCTGGTTCCATATATTTTAATGAATTGATCTTTTTCATTGCCGCGCCTTTGAATAAAGTAGGAATATCTGATTCTAATAATGTCATTCGGTATGGTTTTTCAATACGTGTTAATTTATTAATTTCTTTCAATTCCTTGATAATTTTCTTTTGATTGTCTGTTTCAAGATTTTCAAAGAATTTATAATCATTCATTGTATTTTTATCTTTAACAATTCTTCTAAAAATTCTGCCATTTTTTGCCTTTTGTTTTTTCATTTTCTTTTCTTGTTTTGATTTACTCTTTTTAATATCATCTTCGCAAAGTTCTACACATTTTTGCAAGAGCTTATTATTATTTTCTTCTAATAATAGATTTTTCAATTTTTCTAATATATTTTCACTATTGGTAGCGGTTTTATCTTCCGTGTTATTTATTTCATCAGTAGGGCAACTCATTTTCATTACATTTTTTAATTTTTCAATTAATTTATCATCTTCTTTTTCTTCTGAAAATTTTGTATTTTTTTTAGACGATCTCGTATTCTTTTTGGATTTTTTAACAGGCTCCTCGTCTTCGTCGTCTGTTTCATATTCATCTTCACTAGAGGAGGCTGATGAAACGGAAACGTCTTCGTCTTCGGTTTCATCATCATCATCATCTTCATCCTCGTCGGAATAATATTCATCATCCCATTCATCTTCATCTTCTGCACCGCCAATAGTAAAGATAATGTTTAGTTTTTCACTTCCTTTTCTAGTACCTTCATCATCGTCATCAATATCATCTTCAGATTCGTCATCTTCATCAGATTCATCTTCTGATTCAACAACCTTCTTATTTTTTTTATTCTTTTTTGCATTTTCTTTTGATTTATTATTCTTTTTACTTGTTGTTTGCTTTTTAGCTTTAGATTTGGATTTTGAACGTGTAATAATTTCACTACGGTCTTCATCGTCATCGTCATCGTCAGTTTCCCATTCTTCCTCTTCATCTTCTTCTTCAAGGTCTTTGTATATTTTCTTAATTTTTTCACCAGCAGCAATTTTTTTGTCTAAATGTTTTGATGGGAATATTTTGGATAAAAACTTTCTATATTCATGAACATCCATTTCATCACTGTCACTTTCACTAATATAATCATCGCCATCATCGTCTGATTCAACATTCATTTTCTTTTTTTTTGAAATTTCTTCGGACTTCTTGGTTTTTTTATTTTGTTCCTTTTTTGAAGATAATTTTTTGGAGTTGTCTCTTGTCATTTTATTTTGTTATATTATTTTAATTTATTTATTAAAAATAATTATCAATTTTATTTTTAATAAGTAATTATTTTTTATGTAGTGTAAATTTTTTACCCTTTGTAAAATAATTAAATGCTATAAAAATCAAATAAATTACAATTGCTAAAAAGAAAATCATAGTGATTAAATTTACTAATTTTGTCATAGAACAATAGAACGAATTACTATTTGCATCACAATGGACTGTTGAACCAAACATTCCAAAAATACCTGAACCCATAATGCCACCATTTCCTGGATTATTGGTATTACTATTACTTTTAACGCGTGCACCTCTTCCCATTTTTGATATTATATATTACAATTATAAAACAATTTAAAATTTTTATTTTTAAATAAAATTGATTATAAAACAATCTAAATATATTTATATAAACAAAAGAAGAGATGCCGAGAAATACTAGTATAAGTGATAATGTCAATAATTGTTCTAAAATTATTGGTATTCAATTTAGTATTTTATCTCCAGATGAAATCAGGAAGGGTTCTGTAGCTGAAATTACCAGTAGAGACACGTATGTTAATAATAAACCAGTTATTGGAGGGTTATTTGACCCTCGTATGGGTGTTTTAGAAGCTGGATTAATATGCCCTACGGATGGTTTAGACTATATGATGACTCCTGGTTATTTTGGTCATATTGAATTAGCACGTCCTGTATTTTATATTCAATACTTAAGTACTATTTTGAAGTGTTTACGTTGCGTGTGTTTCAAGTGCAGTAAATTGTTAATTAGTAAACAAAAATATAAACAAGCGTTGAATTTACAAGGTGAAAATAGGTGGAAATATGTATTCAAATTAGTTAGTTCCATAAAGCGTTGTGGTGAAGACACTGAAGATGGATGTGGTTGTCTCCAACCAACGAAGATTAGAAAAGAGGGTTTAGCAACTATTTATGCAGAATGGGTTAGTAATACAGAATCAGAAAATATTGTAATTAAAGTTACACCTGAGATGGTCTTAAAAATATTCAAGCGTATATCAGACGAAGACGTTTCATTTATGGGGTTCAGTCCTATTTGGTCCAGACCAGATTGGATGATCTGTCAAGTAATGTCTGTGCCTCCTCCTGCAGTGAGACCATCTGTTAAGCATGACGCGCAACAAAGATCTGAAGATGATTTGAGTCATATTTTAGTGAATATTATTAAAACCAATAAAACGTTACAAGAAAAAATACAAAATAATGCTCCTGCAAATGTCATTGATGATTGGACTACTGTTTTGCAATATTATGTCTCAACACAAGTGGATAATAAAATTCCTGGTGTCGCATCTGTTGCACAACGATCTGGTCGTCCGTTGAAGTCTATTAAGGATCGTTTGAATGGTAAAGGTGGTCGTATGAGAGGCAATTTAATGGCTAAACGTGTGGACTTTAGTGCTCGTTCTGTTATTACAGCGGATCCCAATATTTCAATTCGTGAATTGGGTATTCCTATGAAAATTGCGAAAAATATTACAAAACCGGTTACTGTTAACAAATTAAACCGAGCATTTTTGACAAAATTGGTACAGAATGGCCCTGATGAATGGCCTGGTGCAAAGATTTTGGAAAAGAAGAATGGCGAATCAATTACTTTGCGTAATATTGACCGCAATTCTATTGTGCTTGAAGAAGGCGATATTGTGCACAGACATATGATGGATGGGGATGCTATTCTCTTTAATAGGCAGCCTACTTTACATCGTATGAGCATGATGTGTCATATTGCTAGAATTATGAAACGTGGTGACACGTTTAGAATGAATGTGGCCGATAGACTTTGTGTCGGCAACAGGAGGCGTTAAAAGCGTGTAACCTCCTAGTGAATATCAATGATAATAATTGTTGATTATTTGCAACGTCGCCAAATTGACTGGAAGTTCCTTAGAGCCTTCACTACCACTCACTACAGGAAACGTCTGTGAGGAACACGATTAATAATCGTACCCAAAGGTAATAAAGTGAAGGATTGGATAATCAGCAGCCAAGCCCCTAAACTCGTTATGATAGAGCATGGGGAAGGTTCAGAGAGTAGATGACGACGGGTCTTAAATGATAGTTTAACCAACTTGATAAGGCACAAGGTGTACTCCACCCTTACTAGAAATAATAAGGATATAAGACAAAGCCATATAATGCGGAT
>Ga0114968_10000569_pt1 | contig 27360 bp, 37 predicted proteins | sample M_130807_EF_Meta_FD_87020 | JGI IMG/M metagenome (GOLD analysis project Ga0114968, IMG submission 87020) | Freshwater microbial communities from Lake Montjoie, Canada to study carbon cycling - M_130807_EF_MetaG | ecosystem: Environmental > Aquatic > Freshwater > Lake | place: Lake Montjoie... | reverse complement strand
TCCCCCCAAGCGGGGGTCCGTCCAGAAAAAAGAGAGGGGGTACCCCCTTGGGGTGAGTAGGGGCCTCAGGGTGTGGGGCACCCCCGGCGCGACTGTGGAGGGACCTCGACTTCATTTCTTTTAGCGGCGCGGCCTGGGGTGATCGCCCCGCCGACCACTACACGGCGAGTGATTACCTGATTGCTAATCAGGTGGTCATACAGAGTAGACAGCCTCTGATCATCCCAAAAGTATCGTCAAAGTATTGTTAAACCGGATCAACCGGCGCTTGCACAGCCTCTGCCGAGACCTCAATCACCGGGCCCGGCGATGCCATCAACCCGGCCCTGGACGCATCCGCTAGCGCGCGCGCCGTCCTAGCCTCGAGTTGAGCGTCCGTCAACTCAGTTAGCGCCGCGAGTAGCGGACTGCCGTCCGCGTTGGCCAGCTTGGTCGGCAGGAGTTTGGATAACAATGCGCAAAACGTCCTAGGATCTGTACGGCCTACGTGTTCCAGGTAGCTCGCGCCACCCAGCTTTTCAAATGCGCGTTCTACCGCTTCGCGGACCGATACCGTCAACGCATTAGGCGTGCCTTTGCTTCGCCCCACGACTCTCTCACCTGGTTTAAACGCGTGCTCTTTTAGTGCTGCTGGCAACATAAAGCTACCTTCCGCCTTTTTTAGCTTTTCGTCGAAAAGAAAATACATTGCGTAAATACCACGCATCCAACTCCCTCCACACTGTACGCAAAAAAAGCGTACGAATTATCTCGACCATACTCTGTGCTTTACTTAGATTGTGCGCAGTCAGTTAACCACAACCAAAAATGTACATCATTCACGAAACCGCCGACACGGTAGCAATCGCCACTCCCGCAAGCAATAACGCAAAAACCGGCCCGATGCTTCAGATCTGGATCATGAGCCGCAACGTCCACCCCGTAGAGAGCCGCCGCACGGGCCATGATTCTACTCTCCAGTGCGCTGGTTGCCCTTATGCTTCAAATAAAGGATGTTACGTCTCTCCCTTGCCGTTGATGGCTCTCTGGAGAGCGTACAAAGCAGGAAGCTACTCCCATCTGCAAATCGGCTCCGCCGAATGGGATAGCTTCTTTTTAGGCGAGGCCGTGCGCTTTGGCGCCTACGGAAATCCGTCCATCCTACCCCTTGAAATGATTGAGAACATTGCCAGCCTAAGCGTCTCGCACACAGGCTATTTCCACGATTGGAATATCATGCCGGTCTCACTAGCGAAAGCTTATGGGAAATACTTCATGGCTTCCTGCGAGCCCCATAACGTGTCGTACGCTCAAAACCTTGGCTTGCGCACCTTTACGGTTGTCTCGGAAGTGCCAACGGATAAAGCGCTTGGAATCGAATGCCTTTCCGATACGAAAGGGCTGCAATGCATAGATTGCGGTCTTTGTGACGGCACAAAAAGAAGCGCAACACGCTCACGTTCACTTCCTTCCGTTTGGATCAAGGCACACGGGTACCAGACCGAAAAAGCCGTTCTTAACCTTTCCCTCAACTAGTTCCCCCCGTACAACCTGCACCATAAAATGAACATCCAAACTTTAATCCCTTACGTTGTCGCCACCCGCAAATTCGGGCAAACTTACGTCCACTCTGCCGTTAGAAAAGCCATCTTCGGCTGGCAAGGCATTGAGGGCGAGCTTAACGGTGACCGCGTTGTCGCCACCTTCTGTGGGTGGGGACGCAGTCTCCAAACCAAAAAGGGCCACAAGTACAAAGCGCATTTGCGCTATGTCGAGACAGGTAAACCCGTACCCAGCAAACTCATTTCGTCTATTCTGTAAAAAATGAAAAACATTCTCATCTCCTTTGCCGTCATCTTCGGTCCCCTACTCGGGACCGTCCTTCTTTTCGCGCGCACCTTCCGCGCCGAGCTCCGCAACCTCAACAAACGCTAATGATTCCAGGAACACTCACTGAATGGAATCACCCGGATCATCACGTCCTGGTTCGAATCTGGCAAACCCAAGAAAACGAATACGGGTGGGCGACCCCATTTGAATACGGTTATGCTCCCAGCTGGGATGCCGCATGCACCGAAATTGAGACTGCGCTTTTCTGGCGCGACGAAGTCGTCACGGAGGCCTCAGAATGAGCGCGCGCCTTTACCGTTCCGGTTCCGCTTGGGTAGTGCGAGCCTTAGGTGTCCACACCTTTGCAAGCGCGAAGGAAGCGCGCCTATGGGCGCGCCGAAACAGCCTTAAGCTGATCCGATCCGATCAAATGGACAGAGACTTTTGGGGCCGTCCGAAAGCCTAAGACATCTCAACGCCACTCCGAATAAGGGAGCTCCTCACAAGGGAGCTCCCCTTTTTTTGCCCTAATGCTAGCGCATTCCGTCCCCATTTCGTCCCCAAAGCGTCCCCAAAGCCCACCCCTGACAAGCGCACAGAAAGCCCCCTAATGATCCCTCACCCCGCATTCAGCCACTTCCTACCGTTCTGGTTCTCAGACACTAGCGCAAAGCCACCCTGAAGCCTCAGAAACACACCTTCCAAGCAAGCCAGAAGCACCCAAAGACACTCAAGCCGACACTGGGAAAGCACCAAAAACGCCCTATTTCCGAAGCCCAATTCCCCAAAACCAAAATCGCCCATTTCATTTCTCAAAAGTCAATTTACTCGGAAAAAATGGGGCCCAGATTGGAAAGCCTCCGGCGGTACTTGCCTGCGGCGACAGATTTCGCTAAAGCCGAACGCCACCAATGCCGATTCCTAGAAACTGGAAATTGGTAAAACCATTTCTCAAAAGTGATTTCACTTGGGAAAAGTGGGGCCCAAACAAAGCAGTAACAAACAAAAACCAAGCAAAACAAATGAAACTAACAGAAGAACAAGTCAGCCAACTGATCGCAGCCAAGAAGAACGAGCTGAAGCACTCTAAAGAAGAGATTGCCGCTAACGCTGAAGCCTGGGCCAATATCGAGGAAACCGCTCTGCTTGAGAACCCAGAGTTCTGGGACGAGCTAGATGATCTGACGCCGTATATGGCACCGAAGCAACTGGACCGCTATCTCAGTGAAGTCCGGCTTGCTGTGCTGACCGCCGTTGCCCGCGAAGTCCGCAGAACCAATCCGCTCCTCGCTGCCGCTTTTGACGCAACCAAGTAACCCACCCCAATATGAGCACCTCACACTACTCCTCCCGTCCGGCGCAACACGACGTCGGCTCCCAGACCATGCGGATTCCACTTCCGATTACCTATTCCGCTTCGCGTCGTGTGCGCCGGAGCAAAGCCCTGTGGCTTTTTCTGGCCGGGCTTGCGCTCTCGGTGATAGACGGGATCGCTCTCGCGCTCTGCGCTGACCTGCCGGTCGAGTCAGTGGTGATCGCTGCGCTCTCAATGCTGACAGGGCTGTTCGTTACCGCTGTCGCGTTCACCTTGGTTAAATCCTAGCTCCCTAACCATGCGCCTGATAGCCCAGCCCAAACAAGGGCTCCAAGACCTTTACCCCTCCCAAGCCGAGGGCGGCTTCGCTGGGACGCTGTCCTACTCGATGATGGTGGCACTGCGTGCCTGGGAGAAGCGCCGGTACGGTAAAGACTTTTCTTGCTCTTGGAGCAAGACGGTCTCGACCGCTAGCGGCAAGCGCCGCAAAGCCAACAAGCCGCTCACCACAACTCAGAAGCTCAAGAAAGCAGCCTGGGCCAAGGCCAACCCAGCGGTGGGCGCTGCGCGTGCTCGGAACATTCGAAAGTGCCGGGAGTGGCACGTTAAACAGAAGGCCCTGCGGGCAAGCCTATCCTAGCCAATCGGGAGCCTCGTCGGCTGTGGTCATGCTCGAAGTCGAGTCCATACCCTCCCACGGGGCTCCTGAGGCGTCTATCGACACCTCTACGACGGCTCCCTCACCACCAACACGGCACCAGTACTTCCTGATCATGCCGGCGGATACCCGGCAGTCGTCCCCACCGAAGAGTCCAACCTTGGTGCATTCGTCCAAGATCAGCTTGTCGCAGTTGTCCCGGTCAGGCTTCTGGGTGTGCGGTTTGCCCCAGCGGTCAGGCTTCTTCGTCGGGAAGAAGAACGTCACATCCACTCTCAAGGCTGTCGCCTTGTCCAGCAACCCCCGCTCAATCGCACACAAAGCCTCACTAGCGGCCCTCTGCACTGCCGACTGCCATGACGACACTGCTGGGCTGGTATTTGAGATTACACGGCCTTTTACAAAGCGCGGACGCGGCTGGCTCTTGGGCTCTCCCCGCACACTCAGCCGAACGAGCAACTCACCGGTGCCGTCGCTACACTCCTCGCTCAATGTGATCTGTTTTTTCATTGTACTTCTTTTCTGCGTATACGCTGTTTTTTGTAAACTTTGAGCACCGTCGCAAAATATAGCAAGGAAGCGAAGCGTTCACGGTCCTCATACGGATACCCTAGCGTTAGCGGTTAAGGGTATCCGAATATATGAGGATACGGGAACTAGGGGACTTATCCCTATTCCCTATATATAGTCCCCGTGTCCTCAAATCGCGTAAAGTTTGAATTTTCAACAACTTAAGCCCGTCCCCGAGACCCCCCAAAAAACGCATTTGAGGACACGCGCATTTTCTACGCACTTTTGCGTGTCCTTTTCCATGTCCCCTGAGGACACGCACATTACGCTTACTCTGTTGACGCGGCGTGTCCTCGTGTCCCTTTCTTGGCCTATGGGTCCAAATCCTCACTTTTTCTCTTTGGGCCACCCATGGGCGGCACAGTACGTTGAAACTGCGCGTTCCAAGCGTTGCTTTTAGCGGCCAAAACTACCTCGCCGGAGTCCGCATCGAAGTAAAAATCCTCCCATTCTGGGGCCGTGTTATACGACCCAGAGGCTATCGTTACACCTGCTTCGTCCTGGGACAACACCCCACCCGGTACATCCAAATACGTCTTCGATTTTGATCCGCGCACCGCACACGGCACTAGCAGTCCCTTGACCAATGCTTCCTCAACCAGGTTCCCGAACTCCCGCCAGCCTACTCCCCTTAAGATCTGTGGCAGCTCATTCCTGCGCTTATAGAGACCGTTGGCGGCATTCTTCCCACCCACAGCGTACGGATGCAGCGCCGAGGCCGCCTGCTGAATGGCGTAAACCATCCAAGCCACACGCTCAGACACGTTCACAGCGGCATACGAGTCGTTAACGGTAATGTCCTCCAAGAGGCCGATCCCATTACGCAACAGAGTACGCTCGCCCTGCAAGAGCCCATGAATGTTCGCTTTTACGACTCCGAACTTCCACATTGCGCCCCGTTTTGGAGTCATGCTCATCGCTTTCATGCGCCGCTCGTAATCGCTTGCATGAAACATCCCAAAGTTGATGCGGAAATACGAGGGAATCGCTGACGCTCCACGGATCGCACTGCGTAATTCTTCCAGAGATCTTAAAGGCTCGTTTGACTTGCGGATGTGGTGGTTAATCAGCAAAGCCGCTCCCATCTCCCCGCAAACGCGGTGGGCCTCCCGCATCATCTCGGCGATGACGACATTCGAGTTCTCGTCCCCGTGCGACACACTGTTAAGCGTATCAATCGCCACCAGAACCGGCGGCTCCGGGAGCGCCTTCATCAGATCCAGCATGGACCGCCAGCGGTCTGATGTAACCGATTCACCGGTCTTCGAGTTCCGCTGGGTCAGCGGAAACGCACCCCCAATGTTGGTCATTGGTAGTACTATCAATCGGTCACCGGCCTGATTGATCAGTCCCCCCTGATCGAGTTGCTTGATCCGGATATGCATCTCGGTCTGGCTATCCTCACACAGAATCAACACAGCGGTCCCACCGGCGCGGACCTTCTGACCGCACCAGAAATAGTCCTTGGCCTCGTTCCAGGCCGCCACCTTCAGCGCCAGATCTGCCACAAGAAACGTCTTTCCCGATCCACCCTCACCCACAAACAGATGCGGCTCACCCTTGAGCACCAAACCCTCTACCAGTTCCTCGTGTACCGGAACTGGGTCGGTGATCCACCGGTGGGCACTCCACGCTAGCAAACCGTTCTCCCCCACTGGCAGCGCCCCTGTCCCCGAGTGTGTCCCCGATTTTTCCTCTGTAAAAGCACCCTTCGAGGACACGTCCTGACGGCACAGGGCCTCCCACTCTGTCCTCACTCGCGCCTCAGGCCATGCTGGTTTCATGTGGGCGCTCACCCACCCACTCAATGCCTCAAAGGCTTCTGCCTTGTCCATGTCCCCGCGCCGCACACAGTGGATGTAGTGCCCGGCAACCCGGTTAAACTCTCCGAAGCGAGTGACTGTGTCCCCGCCGGCATGAACATCCCTATTCAGTTCCACCGGCTCAAAGTCCTCCCCTGAGTTCGTGCTATCCTCCCCAAAGAGTCCCCGAATCACGTTATTCCCGTCCCCAAGGGACATCACTGTCCTCGTTGCCCACGGAGCTGGCTGAACCTCCTTAACCTTGTCGGCAAAGTCAGTGTGCAGACAGTCTCCAGTTATCTCCCCACTCCACTCAAACCGGCACGGCTTCGCCGTACCGCCCTTGCCGTGTACTGTGCCGGCGATTCTTACTGGCTGGTGAGAACGGCCAAATGGATTGGCCTTCACACCCCGCCCCAGCATCAAATCCCCACCGGACTTCTCGGCAATTGCGTGGCGCAGATTGATGACGCCCTCAATATCAGCAGTGGGTTCAATCTTCCACCAGGCATGCCGCTTTGGCGTTCCGGCCTCGGTAGTTCCACCAGACTCGACCACCAAATCCGGCATTCCAATGTGTTCCGCCACCCAAGCGATCCGCTCATCTGTGTTACCAGAATCAAAGTCCGCAACAACTGTGGTAAACTGGCTGACATTTAAAGACGTTGCCTTGGGTGCTTTCAATACGCACGGCACAATGAACGAGGCCACGGCATGCTGTCCCCAGCGTTGGCAGTGCTCTACGGCTGAATTCATCCAGTTCTGTTCCACTGCCGGCTCAAAGAAAAACTCTTCCCTGAACGTGCCTTCCTGCGCTGTTCCCTTCTCTCCGATCCCTCGGAGACAAATATATGCTCCGGGCTGAAAGTCGACAGCCCCGAAGATAAAAGACAAGTGTTCCCTGACCTGGGCCTCATCAAAGTGGACCAGGCTTTCATTTTTCTCTGTCATCATTTTTTGTAGTTAAAGTACTGACGCTGCTCGACTGGCGTTTCTTTCCGCCCCCAACACTGCTTCTGGAAGTCACAGAACCGGCACTGCCAGTCTGTTTCTACACTCGCCGCCCTCGGCAACTGCTCTGGGTGCTCACTCTGGATGATGCGCAGCGCCTTGTCGCTGACCTCCTGAGCCAACCTCATATCTGGCTCACCCAACTCAACGTAGACCTCCCCAGTGTCTCGGTTCATGGCCGTAAACAGGAAACCTTGCAAATCGAGATATGCAATGTAGGTCTGCATCTGCGCGTAGTACAGCGGCTTGCTTTTGGCGACACCCTTGTCCTTGGTATCACTCCACGATTTGTTGTTGAGCGCCTTATTCTCCCAGACAAGCGGCGCCTTGCTAATACCGGGGCCACCGTGGACGATGCCGTCGCAGTGCCCACCAAGCTTTCCTCCGCAGACCGAGAACCCTATCTGACCGCCTCCTGGCTTTTCCGTCTGCAACTCAAACCCCGCCATTCGCATATACTCGGACATGCGACTCTCGCCGTCGTGTCCCATGTCGAATACGCGGTACAAGTTAGCACTGAACTGGGGCTTGGACATGTCGTCTCTGGGAGTGGCATGGAACTCGTATCCGAGTGCGCGCTCACAGTGATGCCCCCATCTCGACGCCCCAAGGTAGGTGCGCCGGTCTTCTCTGCTTCTGGTGATGGTGAGTGCATTGGAGATAGCGGCCTCGATTTCCTCATTGTGACGCTGCTTTGGTGGTTCAAACATGTTCTTTGCACTCACCCCTGCACCTCCTCCCATTTGCCCAGCGTGCGCAGAAACGCCTCTGCGCGTTCGCGGGCAGTTGCACACACTGGCCAGCGTGTTGACTGGGTCGTTTCATAAAGCGCCAAGTAGTACGCTTCAAAAATGTCATCAGAATTCAGCAACTTCTCCGCCTCATGCATCGCATTGAGGCAGTGGGCGTACTCCTCAACCGCAGTCCGGCAGCCATGCGTCTCCGGGGCGACTCCCATCAATCCAAACTCTGGATGCTCAAAAATGCCAGTCCACCCACACACCTCAGCGATCGCCGCGTTAATTTGTTTGTTTGTCATTCTGCCTCCTCCCACTTCCCCAGCGTCCTCAGAAACGCCTCTGCGCGTTGGCGTGCTGTGGCAATAGTTGGTTCATAGCATAAGTCAAATAATTGATCGATATGCTCATAAAGCGCCATTCCTTTCAGCGTCTGCTCCGCCTCATGTATTGCATTGAGGTCGGTGCAGTAGTCTCTTGAGATCATCCAATGCTCATTTTGGTGCAGCACTGTTTCAATCGCCGCGTTGATCTGTTTGTCGGTCATTTGTTTGTTTTTCCAGTGTAAATGTAATTCATGTGGACTCATGCAAAAGTCATTTGCTCCTTGTCGCGTTGTTGCCGACAAGTAAAAGGCGTCAGCAAGTCAGCCCTTGGTTGTGGGTTTTCTCTTGCCCAAAGTTCCAGTCCCATGGTTTGATTTTTGTTTCCGCGATTCCACCCTGTACCGTCACAGCTTTCAATCCCCAAAGACTCAAGGTAATCTAAATTTGAAGGACTGTTGACTCTAAGGACATGGACTCGCGGAAACTCTTTTGCCCACATTTCGACCGTCGCCCACTTCCAGTCGGTTGTGCCGCCAATCGCAATCACGTCAGGATTTAACGCCCGAGCTGCCTCCACCGTCATTCCATCTTGCACTGCTAAGGCTTTCGGAAACGGAATTTCATCTTTGAATTGCTGCCACCGCTCAATGGTCTTATCACCGTCTCCGATCCAATCTGGAACGATGGCCCAGAGCGGTTGCTGCTGTTGAGCCTGCGCCCAAAAGATCATGCGCCGCCATGCATTAACATCCCATTTTGATTCATCCCAAACATTGGCGGCCATGTCCCACGCTGCGAATGCGCCGTTGTCCAAGGCATAAGGCATCCACGGCCACGGGCCACGCTGGGCGTCGGGCGAAAACAAATGGCCGATTTTGCCAGTTTCTCGCGCAAGATAATGCCAAAACCACCCTGTTGCGTTAGCAGGCATTACGGTCATTCTGCCTCCTTTGCTGCTGCGATGAGTTTGTCTGCCTGTTTAAGCGCGATGTTTGCTTCCAGCGGATTGATATCCTGACACGCATACGACCCAGCTATTAACATCGCCGCAATCTCCAGCCGCGAGGGCTCTGGGCGGGTTGTAGTACGACGCAGCCTAACTAAGTCCCGCTGCAACTCCTCCAGCCTCAAAGCCGCTAATGTGACTAAAGAATTTGTAAGCGGCCCTACCGGGTGCAATTCTTTAAGGTTTGCTATAAGTGTTTCAGTTGTCATTCTTCATCCTCCGGCTTAGAGCACACCTCGCAGAACCACTCATCCCACAAATCAAGGCTCATTTCATTTTTGCACTTCTCGCAGACCGGACATTCCTCGTAGCGGTCGTCCTCGTCTCCATCAAATCCGATACTTAGCATTTTAGCTCCCTTTTAAGTGTTTCGATGGTCAGCCCAAGATGGGACCATGCCAGTAGATTCTGTCGGTTGCGGATGGATGGCACTCCCAACTCAAGAAGCTGGCTTGCGGCTTCAAGTGCGATTTCAAAAGCTTCCTGAACGGAAGCTAACTGGCGCTCTGCCTCCAGAAGTATCACTTCTGTGGCAACTGTTTCATTTTGTGTCATTTGATTAGATTTGCTTCTCTGGCGAGCGTCATTGCGATGCTCATTCCACTCTCTATTGTCGGCAACTCTGCCTCTGGCTTTAGCTGCATTTTATACGAAAGCCCAACTTTCTTTGCTTTCTTTCGGGCGGAATCGAGTGCCGCCTGTGCTGCCTGCCGTGAGCAGGACAGCATTGAAGCCACTTCTTTCATGCTGACACCGATTGCATTCAACCAGTAAACCTTTGCTTCTAAGGGTGATGGAATCATCGTGCGGTAATTCTTGTGCGAATTTTGTTCTCGTTGAAGTTCCATGTCAGTAGGCAGGATGCTCGGTAGCGGTTCATGTTGAACATGGAAGCGCCACCACCCAGAAGCTGAAGTTGCTTTTGAGTCGGAGGCAGATTAAGCCACGACCGGGTCTTCCGGCACAAGCTTGTGTCGCCGTTGGTGCGCAGAAAATCATCTGCGCTGGAGATCGCTAGGATCTTGTCATCCGACACGTCGATCTTCTGAACACGCTGTCCTTCGACAGCCCCCACGGCCCAGAAGTTTCCGCCAAAAGAGATGACCGCCGCCCAGGCCTGCATCCCGTTTGCTACCAGAACCAGCCCGTCAAACAACGACTCCCACATAAACGGCGACGCATCGAGCAATTCCACCTCGGTCATGCGGAACTCCTCAAGGATTCCCCGAGAAATCTTGTCCTCGTAGCCGCAGATCGGACAGATCATTACACTGATCGGCAGCTTGATCCCACACCCTTTGCAGGTCTTTTCTGGTGCCTCGCCGTGCTCGGAGTCCTTGGCCTTCTGGATTAACCGCACGTCCGCCTCCAGGTTACCGTGCGTCACTAGGCTGTAGCCAAAGTCCATGATGACGCAGTCAGATTTGGTCTGCCCAGGATACCGCTCTGGGTCCAGCTTTCTGAGGCCACGCCCAACCATCTGGAGCATAACGCTTTTGCTCGAACATGGCCTCACGAGGACTACACAGGACACAGGCTGACAATCCCAACCCTCGGTCAGGACGGCCACGTTTAGTATCACTTGATACCGTCCCTCGTCGAAACCCTTCAGAGTTGCTGCGCGGTCTCCGCCACCCATCTCACCGTGGACTACTACAGCAGACACACCGGCCTCAACGAACGCTTGGCATAGATGCTCGGCGTGCGCCACGGTGGCAGTGAAGACTACTGTGCGCCGTCCTCCGGCCTGTGCCTTCCATTCCTTGACGATCCGGTCATTCAGCGGCGACTTGTCCATGACCTCGGCCACTTGGTCCATGTCCCAGTCGCTGGTCTTGGGAATTCGGTCCAGTTCTGACTTGAGTCCAAGATCCATGACGATCCCCCGAGGGCGCACTAGAAACCCACCCTGAACCAGTTCAGCGAGCTGAATGATGTCAGCGACCACCGGGAACGTGCCGATGAGCGCCTTTCGGTCGCTGCGCTGGGGCGTTGCCGTCAGGCCCAAGATGTGGCCCTCTGGGTTCTGCTCTCGGAAGGCTTCAATGATTTTCTGGTACGAGGCGGCAGCAACGTGATGTGCTTCGTCTACTACCAACAGGTCCAAGTTATTCGGCATGGTCGCAAGGTTTCGCTCCTTGACGAGCGTCTGAACCATGCCAAATGTGGCGTTTACTCCCCAGTTCTTACGCTCTGCCGTGAATAAATCACTCCTCATGCGCGGATTAATAGCCGTGAACGTTTTGCGGTTCTGGCTGACTAGCTCGTCACGGTGCTGGAGAATGAGCGTCCGCTTGTATCGGCTTGCCGCTGCCGAGAGCATGACAGTCTTGCCTGCTCCGGTTGGCGCAACCCCAAGGGCTGCTCCGTACTGATCAAGCGCCGTGTGGCACTTCTCTACAAATGCTTTTTGTCTTGGTCGAAGAATCATAAAAGAAAACGCAACGAGTGATTCACAAGGTACAAAATGAAATAACCTTCTCGCAGGATCTCCCTGCGCAGCACTCCCGATGCGAGCACCACCCCTGGTGCCGTTTGTGTTTTACCGCAAACCCCCTACACTGGCTAGTTCGTTTTTGTATTGAACCAGTGCAGAAGGCTGTTGACTACTTAGCCTTCATCCACGGCGGCGCTGCTGCTGCCACTGGCTGTGGCTTGGGCGCTGACACTGGCGCTGCCGCTTCGCCCGGAGCCGCCATCGTCTCCTTGCCGGCCTGCGCCGCAGTGAATGACTTGAAGCCATTCGATTTTGGATTCGGTGACTGCCACTCCTTGACCTCGTTCCGGTCGCTGTAGCCGTTGCTACCTTTCTTGATTCCAATGACAATCCCGGCGGTCTTGGTGTTAATCGCCATTGCGACTTCTTCGATCCCGGCCGAGTTGAAAGCGTTGTAGCTTTCTGGGTTTGCGGGATCAAACACACCGATGTACTCCATGATGCGAGTGATCGCACCCACGGCCATTTCCTTGGCCTTCTCGCTGGTCTTGGAATCCCACGGATCGCAGATGACACCGTAAACACGGCGCCGGTCGAACTTTCCGCCGTCGATGACCATCTCAAGATCAATGAACTTTGCCCCTGTACTCTGGGAGTGTTTAATTTCTTTGACGATGATGACGACTTTTGCGAGCACCCCGGCAGGGATGAGGTCGAATGAGGTTGAGCCGGTGTTTGAGGATTCAGGTGAAAAGAATGACATAATTAAGCAGTTTGAGTGGGAATGGTTGTTACGAGGTTATCAACGCGCTTTCCAGCGCGGATCTTTGCAAGGACTTTTGCGAGGTTGGGTTCCTCCACCATGTCCAAGCACCCGGAGCGATCCTTTGCAGGAAAGCCGTAGGGATTTTGTTCGCGGCATACGAACGCTCGGTAGAGCGTGCCGTCTTCCGCCTTCAGGTTTGAGAGCGTGAGCACCTCATCAAAGACCCCCGGCAGTTCCCTGCCAGTTTTAGAGCCGTCGATCTGCGGTTCCCAAACCACACGTTTGAGATCATCTTCCTGCCGGTCAAGAATGCCAACCATGATGATCGTTTTGGAACAGTGCTGGAGATGGGTTATCCAACGCATCATCTCCCGGCCTAAGAGACCGTAAGCTCCGCGCATGTCTGGCTTACCAGTGCGCTCGCTCATGGCTTCCGGCTGGATTTGGCTCCACTTGAAGCACTCCCTGGCCGCTACAGTGATCGAGTCAACGAACACTGCGTCGTACTGGTCAAGCTCCTTGGGATCTCCAAACATCCCACAGACTTGGTCGTACATCGCCTTCGAGTACGAGCCGGTGGCATCCGATGGGTCCGGCCCACCGATGTAGAGAGCAGCAGCTCTGGCTAGCTCCCAAGGGTGACACCCGACGGTGCCTGCTACCGCTCGCACGTCAAAGACGTTGTCTTTGGCCCAGTCTTTCCCGAGCGCCAGAGTACCGGCCTCGAAGTCGATGAAGAGCGTCTTCTTTGGGTCAAGCGTCCGCGCCTGCGTTGTCTTACCGGCCCCTGCTGGGCCGAAGATAACCATCGTCACCTTGTCTTTCGCCGCTTTCTTGCGGTCATCTGCTTTTGTGAATTTAAGCATCTTTCTTGTTCAGTTTGATTGTTGGCACCCCGAGTTTAGTCGTTCTGGCGTCCACCAGAGCGTCAATCAGGCCGGGATCAACCTGGTTCTTGAAGACTGCTTCAGAGACTGAGAACTCAGTCTTGATCAGCCTGTCAGCAACCTCGATGGGAAGAGCTTCCCGAAGAGACTTTAGTTTTTCTTGGTCCCATGTGACAGTTTGTTTCACGTCATATGTGAGCTTCACGCCGTCGATCTCCTTTGAGATCGAGCCATGCGTTTTTTCGCGTTGCGCCATCTCCGCGCTGAACGCGGCAGATGTTCGGCTTAGAAGCTCTGATTCAGCATGCTGAATATCAAGCCTGTATACTAGCTGCATCATTCGCAGCGTTTCCAACTCCGACACCAGTTCCGGCACCGTCAGGTTTGTGAGGTCTTTCATTTTTTGTGTGTTCTCTGAGGTTTAGTGTAAACCCCTCGTCTTTTGCGAGGGCCATTAACTGAAGGAATCGATGCATGGGAATGATCCCAGCACAAATCCAATTATCTATCGTGCGATGACTTAGCTCGACTTTCGCCACGCACAACTTCCTGTAAAGCTGCGCTCGGCCACCGAACTTCTTAACGACACCGCGAACATCCATTTGGAGGTTTGTCATGTCGTAAGTAGAGATAGTGTACGCTCAAAATTAGCGCAATAAAAAAAGCGCACTATTTTTAAGTGCGCTTTTTCTATGTTGATTTTGAGTTGGTTACGCGAGTCCGCAGTCCTTGCGAAGATCGTTTAGGCGGTTAAGCCAGCCCCGAAGGAATCGATTTAGATTCGGCTTTTTGGAAACTAGGTTCTTGTAGAACTCTTCCTTCTTGTCACAAACATCAATGCACAAAGCTTTTAGGCCAATCTCACTGATCATATTCCCTGTGGCGCGGCTTGTGTTTGGTCCCCAAGCGCCGTCTGGATTAACGCCAGCGGCCCGCTGCAAGAACTTCATCTGCTGACCGATGCCGGTATTTACCGCCCCATCAAACTGCACCTGTGAAAGGGGCCACGGCAACTGTGGGCAGTGCGCTCGCTCCCAGTACTCTCGCTTGTACACAAGTGATGCTTCCTCAAGCGTAAGTGTGTCGAGATCAAGCTCTGGATGGCTTGCAGAATCTAAGCCGAACTTGGTCTTCCCACCAGAGTCACCGGGTTCATTCTCGACCACAGCGTAGTCCATATCACCGTAGTGCCCCTTGGCGTAGACGGTTTCGTGCTCCAGCACAAACTTCAAAGCTTTCTCAAAGTCACTCATTTTTTCTTGGCTTTAATTTCCTGCACAGTCTGAACAATTTTTGTGACGGTGTAAACCAATGACGCGATCATTACGAGCAACTTAACCAACTCAGAAAAGTCGCTGATACTGACAGCAAACGCAGCCAGATTCACGAAGTTAACCTTCACCATTTCCTCGATGTTATTTTCAAGCATGAGATAAAAATGTGAGGTTCGATGCCGGCGTTGGGAGTCTTCCGTTTTCATCGTAGATTCCACTGTAAGGAATAATCGTGTCAGGTGGAAGACCGTTTCCGTCCTGTCCTGCCGGGGGCAGGACGCGGTGCGGCCTTTCCAGCACCACCAGCCCGGCGGGGGGCACGCTGTTTAGGTAGCGTTCCTGCATTCTTGGAATTTGGGGAACGGGAAGTACGGTCATGGTAATAAAGTGAAAACAGATAATTAGATGCAAAGCCGTAATTCAAAACGACTTCTGTCCAGTTTGGAGTGGAAAGTGTCGCAAGATTTAACACGGCTCCACAAATTACCAAAGACGATATAAACTTGCGAATGTAAAAGAGTTCGCGGTGTGCATGAATCTGGTGATTAGAATCCCCAAACACTCGAATTGCCATTCCGGCTACCGAAATGATGACGATGCCGTTAGCGACGGCGTTTGCTGCTGTTAGCGGGTTCATCTGTAAGTACCTTTGAGGTTAATGTTTCGATGGCTCTTAGACCCGCAAATCCAAGCAGAAATGCGATGCTGTAGCTGTATGTCGGATCATCCCCGAGCTTAGTGACGTGCAGGATCAGCGGCGTGACGTAATTAGCCGATGCGGCGCCTCCAACGGTCGCCAACACTGTTCTGCCCACGTTCAGACCTGCCGTCTTCGACATCATCAGCAGTGCCCCAAATAAGCCTGCTATGGCGAACCCAATATCAATGCCTTGTTCCTTGAAGTTCATTTTTTGTCAGTGCCCGCCTGAATGTGTGATGCACCAAAGTAAAATGACAGTACCGACGTAAACCCAGTAGTCAGGCCACCTAGCAAGAGCGTCAAAGTGGGGTTCTCCCATAGTTTCATATCTCCAGTTAAAAGTGCGCAGATGATCCCAAGATAACAAACCGTCAAGGTCACCGCCAATGCCGCCGGAACCCAGCTGCCAGTAGTTTGTTGCATTGTCCGGGCGCTCGCCCGATCAGCCTGGGCGATCTTCTCGGCGTCAATGCCCAGCTCGGCCATCCTCGTTTTCAACTGGAGATCAGCGGCCTGCAAGGCGGCAATCTGGTCCGCCGTTAGGTTCCCTGATGTCAAAGCCTTCTGCACCTTGTCTGCGGTCGTGTCGCTCATACCCAAGGCTTTTGCAGCACAGTCTAGCGCCATTCCACCGAGCGGTCCTCCGATCAAATTTCCAATTGTTGGTAGCAGCGTAGACAAAAAGCTCATTTGCTATTTCTTTTTAGCAGGCTTAGATAGATTGACCTGTTTCTTGCTCATACGTTGGCAGAGTACACAAGTCCCCCGGCGCTGTCGCGCACGGTCATCGAGTACGATGTCGCTAGCGTGTAGAAGTTCGAGGGTGCGCCTTCTCGTGACGGCATACCGTTGATGGTGCGGATCGGTTGAGAAGCCGTAATCGTGCAGGCCGAGTCCCAGAAGATCGGCACAGGGGCCGTCTCAGCGTTGAAGTTTGCGAGCCCGATGTAGATGAAGCCGTTCTCGAGATTGCCGCCATCGAGAGTTGTGAATGTCGGGAACGGTGGAGTGATGCGAATGGACATTATTTGGACTCCTGTTGAGGTGCATTTGGAACTTTTGCTGCTTGAGCTTTTAAAATATCGCCAAGACGTTTCATAGTAGATGCTTCTTCAGGAGATCCAGCCTTTATGGATGGAAGCTTCAAGAGCAATTCTCGAACTGGTTTAGATTCGTAGATCCTTGTAGCTGCTGTGCCCAGACCTGTGGCAGCAAGCACTCCTGCAACTCCTCCGAAAATACTTGTTAAAAAACTTCCCATTCCAAATGCAGAAAGTTGTGTTCCGGTTGGAGGATTTGCAGCAAATTCCCCAGCTCGCTTTGTGAAAGATAAAGCTCGCATTAATCCTTCAACTTGACGCTTTTCTTCTTTTTTAAAGAAAATTCCAGTCTCGTCTTCAAGTTTTTTGAGTTTGCCCAAAAACCTGTTTGGATCTAACTCCTCAATCCCACCAGCTTGATCTGCGGCTTTCCTTAAAATAGCGGCTCGAGCTGTATTTCTGCCATTTGAGTCTAGGTTGTCGTACAGCCTTTGAATTGAGCTTTTGTTTTGCGAAAACAACAGTTCTCGAACCTTTTCAGGAGTTGTATCTTCGCTGTTTAAAATTTTCTTTAAAGTATTGTCTTTTAGTTCATCTGCCATCTCAGACAGATTTCTGTTTCCTATCCTCCATCTTATGTAATCTGTTCTTGTCCCTTCTGATTTGATGAAGTTTCCCATGTCTTCATTCAAGGCGGCATAGATTGCATCGATGGATTTCTTGCCTTCATCTTTAACTGTAGCAAGTTCTGGAGCCCTAAACTGCAATCCGAGCAACTTTCTTCTAGCCTCTAATTCTTTTAGATCTTTATACATTACATCCACCCCAAAAGACTCAAGCTCTGCTATAGCCTTGTCGTATCCAGCGCCACTAATTCTTCTGAGTCGCTTAATCTCGTCATCAACAACCTGAACAGTGTGATTAACATTTGGTTGTCTTCCAACTCCAGACAAGCTGTTGATGACATTCATTTTCATCTTAGAAAATTTATCAACTATGCTTCTGCGTCTGTCGGTCAACTGTTTTGCCAACTCTGGCAAGTAATCTGTTCCTGGTATGTCGGCGCCAAAATCTTGAAGCAAATCTTTTGCCTCTGTAATTCTTTTTGCCTCCTGCTTCTGTAACAAGCTCCCAGTTCCATACGGAGTCATTTCTCTGGCTTTTGCCAGCGCATTTTCCAAAGGAGTCTTTGGAGGAAAAGCCTGCGAAGTAAGCGGCTCAATACCAAGTTGCTCTGCTTCACGAAGCCCTTTTGGTGTAGTTGCTCCTGCAATTGACCGTTCTGCACCTGCAAACGATCCAAGCATCCCACCGCCAAGTCCTGCCAGAAGTTGCCCCGGAATACCCATGCCGGCCATCTCTGCGGCCTGCGTGCCTGCTGCGGCACCGGCAGCCCCCATCATCTGTTGTCCGGGCTGTGAAGCCAATGCCTCACCAACTAAAGCACCGGTAGAAAACGGCTTTGCCGCAGCCATCAGAGCTTTACCGAGTCCGACTCCTGCTGCCGTTTCAGCAATAGCCCCAGTCATGGCCTGAGCAAGTTTTGCAGATGACATTTCAGCCTTTGGGACACCAAGGTATGTCAGCAAATGCTGCATCGCCTCATCGGGTTTGGTGTAGTTTGTCCCAAAAGTTTGATTGATGCCTTCGAGGATTGGTCCCGTTAATGCCGCTGCCGTTGCTCCTGCTGCGGCACCTGGAATCGCTCCAACACCACCAAAAGGTGCTCCAGCTATTGCCCCTGCCAATGCGCCTGCGCCGATTGTAGCGCCGCCTCGCAGTGCTGCGCCTGCGATCTGTGCGGTTTCAGATGGCGGCGCGGCAGGCACCTCGATGGGCTGCTGAAGCATTCCAGCCTGCTCCACGGGAGCAACTGCTGCGGCAGGTTGCGCATCTCCATACGTTGTTTTGTAATGCCCAAGAGCAGCATCAACGGCAGACTTTTGGTCTGGTGCGTCAATAACGTACTCTTTGCCGTAAACGTCTAGAGTAAATTCAGGCATATTAGCGTACGCTCTTAATTGTTACCCCAGTGGGTGGAGTGTAACTGGGGGCAACCGGCGATGTTCCTACGTTAATTGAAACCCCAGGCGCTCCGGCAGGACCGGCAGTTTGTTTCTTTGCATCCTCACGAAGCTGCTCGCTACTCGGAAGCACAAAGATGTTTTTAGAATTAAGTCCTCGTTCTCTATACACAGGTTCAAGATTTCCTGTGTATTCTTTGTAGGCTTTTTCGGATGTCTTTAGCATCTGAAATGCTTGGTCCTTAAGCTCTTTTCGCTTTGCTGGACCAAGTGATCCCTCGTTTGTTAGCTTTGCCTGAAGAGACGCAATATAATCACCAACAGTGACATTTTTTGTGCCACCTTTTTCTGTAACACTCACAACGGACCCCGGATCACCCATTTTGACAAACTGGGTCAAAATAGACTCATCGCCAGACGCAGTTGGATCTGCGGTTTTAATCATGTCAAAAGCTTCTCGCTTCGTCAGGTATCCGCGTACAAATGGCTGCGACTCAATGTGAGCGCGCTCTGCTGCTTCAGCTTTAGCTTTTTCCTGTGGATCTAAACCCCCAGCAAGCTTTTGTTCTGCTAACCTATTTTCTAATTGCTTGCCCTCTAATTCCGCTGCCCTCATTGGAGTTTCTGCTTCTTGCTTTCTGGCAGCAGTGATCGCGTTTAGGGCAGTCGGATCAATGACTCCAAGCGCTTGAGCAGCAGTAAGCTTTCCGACATTAACTCCCCTGTTGTCAGGAAGTTCCAAAATCATTTTTTGAGCTTTTATGCCATCTGCCAATTGTGTTAACCTTGGGTTATTTCCAGCAGAATTTCTGACAGCTTTTTCAAAAGTGTTATATGTCGTTTTTGCGCCTTCAATATCCCCAGCGTCAAGTTGCCCTGTTGCCGTTACCAATGTCATCTTTGAGAGCTTTTGAAATTCTTCAGGAAGTGCACTAAAGTTTTCCATTGCCTGTTTAGAGATAGCAGGCCCACCTGGAAGCAAAAGAAGCTGATTAGCGATTGGAACAATTTCAGACATTGAAGCATTTGCCCCCAAAGCATTCAGCTTTCCAAAAAGCTGTTGCTGCTGCGCTTGTGCAACAGCTTGCTGCTCCATTTGGCGGACACGATCCTGCTGTGTTTGCTCAAACGTAATTTTACCCTGACGCAGTGCCTCTGCTCCTGTTGCTGTAGACTGCCCAATCTGCTCAAGTCGCGCCTGCTCTGTTTGAAGCTGAAGCGGCTGCATCTGCTGCGCGAACTGCGCCTGCTGCGCTTGGATTCCAGCCTGCTGCTCGGCAAGCTGGCTCTGCTGCTGAAGCCCCTTGAGCTGCTGAATCCCGAGCAGACTCTGCAAGAAGTTCTGCGCCGGAGGCTGAGGGATATTTACCGTGTAGTCGTATGGTGCAGGCATAAAAGTTATTGAGCTTTGTAATATCCACCAGGAGCCCCGGGTCCCATTGGAGTTTGATAACCAAGCGGAGCGCCTCCGTACATGGCCTGAGCCTGCCCATAGGTTCCTGCAAACCCACCTGTTCCGATTCCAGAATTCATGCTTGGAGCATTTGCGGCATTTAACATCGCGTATCCCTGAATACCTGAGTTAATTCCTCCTATCATTGAAGCCGTGCCTTGCGCTTGAGCGTTTGCAGCTCCAATGATACCCCCGGCTTGAGCTTGGCCGATTCCTGTGTATCCAGCGGCCTGTGTAGCACCTTGTGCCGAATAAAGATTGCCAATGTTTGTGGCTGACTGCTGCCCAGCCGCCGCTGTGCCAGCCGCTGATGCTTGTCCTAGTGAAGTCAATCCAGCCAGTTTGCTATATTGACTTTCAATAAGTTGGTTTAGAAGCGAAGGCCGAAATTGAGCTAGTGCAGCCTGTACATTTCCTCCTCGAAGACCACCAGTGGCAGAAGCATTCTGAAGGATCCCTTGTTCTCCCTGCCGGGCCAACTCTTGGTACTGAGCAGACTGCTTAATCTGGTCAATTGATGCCTGCTGCTCTCCAGCACCGCGTAGTCCGGCAAGCCCCTGCATTCCTTGAAGCGCACCTGGACCAGCTTGTGTATACGGAGAAAGCAGCTCTTGTATTTTATCAAACTGCCGACGCTGCTCTGTGATCGCTTGGTCTTGAGCCGCTGTTTGAGCCGCTGTTGCCTTTTCTTGAGCAGTTGCCTGAGTCTGCGCTGCTTCTTGTGCAGCATCCGCAGCATTACTGGATGCAACATACGATGCACCCGCTCCAATTACTGCCGCAGTTCCAATAGCTACTGCTACCCAAGCCATAATAAACCTCCTTTTTCTGGATTAAAACTGTCCTCCATTGCCTTCACCTCAGCGTGAGCAACAAAGGCATTACTTTTTGTAATTAATACCGAATCAAGCACTTCAAGATTTGTCTCTTCAGTTGGATGAACTGTTGCCCATTTCATCTCTTCGACAATAAATAGAATCTTTCTAACAGATGGCTTGGATACAAACACACATGGAGCAACAATATCTTCAACCATTCCGTCTATCATCACTCTGGCTTTTCCTGTTAAAACAACATTAAAATGCTCTGTATTATGCTCATGTCCAATCACAAATGAACCAACTGGCATTGTGACTTCGCGCATATAAACAGATGGTGCAAATCTGTGCACAAGCGGGCAATCAATCTGAGGCAGTTGAAGTAACTTCTGTTCAACGGCCTCGATTTGATCGTTTACTGGCGCTGTGAGTTCACAATCCATTGCATCAATCCTACCCTCAGTAGGTTCCAAAGTCTATATTTTCCAAAAGCTGATTGACCTTGGTCAAAGCTTCAGTTGCTGTGGACTGCGCGGCATTTGCGCTAGACTGCGCAGCGTCGGCCTTTCCAATTGCCGTTGTGGCTTTTACATCAACAGCAGTGACGGCTATTCCAAGCGCCACAATTTCGGCGTTAATGATATTGATGTCACCAGGGACAATATCAAAGAGCTGCTCAAAAGCCCGGATCGCCCGAGGAGAAGGCAGAAACTGGGCCAGCTCGGCGCGTGTGATCTTGTATGGGCCGTCAGCCATATCACACGCTCAGTGGCTCAATATTCGCGTCTAGCCGCGCAAAAGAAATGTGCGCATCACTGGTGCCACGGAACCGGTAGCCTCTCCACTGTCTCATGCGGCCTTGTTGGAACCAGACAATGCGTTTTGCTCTGTTGCCAGTTTTACCAGCACTAGCAACGCGCTCCTGACTCCAAGTCTGACCGTCCTCGGTGTACGAGAGCCAGATGCTTGGGTCTGCACCAAATGTGGCGTTCCCAGAGATTGGAACTAACTCCAGATCGTAAAAGATGCCCCCTTTGTTCTGAGCGTACAAAATGGTTGTCCCAAATCCCCAGCGTACTATCTGGTTCCAATGACTGGAGATTTGATCAGTAAAATATCCAAAGTTTGAACTTTGGGGGTCACCGACATACCACTTGTCACCCACCCATACCATGTTCTTGGCTCTGTACTGAGTGAAAGCTTCAGCCGTACCGCTTGAAAGCACAAACCACACTGGCTCCTTTGAGAGAGCAGTGGCAGCTCCATCAAAGACAAGTGTGCGATCCGGTAAGTGAATGTACAGATGGCGGTAGCCCTTATCGACCTTTGCCTCAAGAAGAGTCTGCGACAGCACTGATTCGCTGTACGTTTCAAGAATCTGATCAACTTCGCGGGTGGAGATCTTCTCGGAGTTCCCGCCGGTGACAAACCACACTGCCGGCGCTTCATTACGACCACCGCCAACAAATGCAATGGACTCCATGAAGAGGCAGCAGGCATTCGTGCCGATGGCTCCGCGTTGCACCTGAGCGCCTTCAATGCGCTGGAATGGGAACAGAGCGCCACCTACGTTTTGGAACGCTTCAATGGTGTGTCGGTTGAGTGCGTAGATCTCGTTCCGAACCTTCAGGAGCGCCACAATCGGATCCGGGTCTGCTTCCGAGGACCCATACTTGAGCGGGTTCACGGAGAATGGATCACCCAGTTCGGTGACGATCAGATACTGACCGTCGGTCGTCATAAAGTAGCCATCGACCCAAGCCATATCGATGACATTACCGAGATCCGGATCCACGTTCTGATTCAAACCTTCGCCTGGCTTGTAGAGCCAGAGCTGATCACTCGAAGCAATTGCGAGATAATCGAACGAGTAATCCATTGTTACCTGTCCAGAGCCGCCAAGGGTGCCCAGTACAGTCACTACGTTTGAGGCCGATATGGAGACAAGCTTTGTCCCCATCACTCGGTAGTGGACACCGTTCCATTCGATTCCTCCACGGTCTACCCCAGGTCCGCTGCCAGCGGCAACGATACCGTCGGCGGGCCTGAAGTACCCATTGGAAATTCCGCTACCCTGAAGCACAGGAATCAGGTTCCTCGGATACTCCACGCGGAAGTCCGAGGCATTGTCCGTGTAGATCCCGTTCAGGATTGGAACTGATACCTGCATTTCTAGTGTGTAAATACACGAACGGTAGCTATCAATCAAGCTGCTTAAAGCTTATTTTGGGACAGGTACTCAGCAAGCCTTACCGCCTGTGGTGTTTCCTCTTCGATGATGCTGGCATAGCAGGTTGCTCCATATTGCTTGAAAACTACGGCATTATTTCTAAACCACCCCATGTGGTATCCAGACGTAATGAAATCCAGAAGCTTGAGAGTCGATACCGAATCCACAACGTAATTAAGTTCCGCAAATTTGCCGATCCAGTACTCCTTTGGCTGGCAGTTTATGTGGCCGTGTCCGCCTTGATTGGGCACAGCGGCAGAAAACAAGACCGTAGGAGCAAGCGCAGTAAGCCTTTTGACAAGGTCGCCAGCCTTTGACTCTGGCAAGTGCTCTGCGACCTCAAGACACATGGCTAAGTCATAGCCTTTGTATTTGGCCTCAAACTCGTCAGAAAATACATCCATGATGTCGTATGGACACGCTGGGTCCAGATCGACTCCATCTGCATCTACTCCAGCCTCCCGCAGGGCTTTCACATAGATTCCGGGGCCGCAGCCAACATCAATAATTCTCATAGGTACAATGCTTTGTATTCGAGTCCAACGCCTGACAATTCTCTATTGTGGTCTTCATACCAACCGCCGGCGTTAAAGACATCAGAGAAGTCATCAAAGGCACGCTCAAACTTGGGCCGCACGGCATCAAGTGAGAAGTTATCTTGGGCAAACCGAACCATTCGGTCGCGCCGAATAGTTGGTACTAGTCTGATGGCTCTGAGGATGTCGCCCATCGTGTTGCAGCGAAATCCGTTCACGCCATCCACAATATACTCGGTCATCGCACCGGCATCAGAACAGATCGGCACGCACCCGGAGAGCATCATCTCAACTGCCGTGCCCCCGAATGGCTCCCAGTACGTCGAGAGGAGAAAGCCAAACTTGGCCGTGCCCATAAGTTGCTTTCGAGTAGCGATGTCAGCGTATCCCAAATACTCCACATGGCTGGGCCATTCATCATAGCCAACATCAGTGGAGCTGCCTTGACCGCATACTTTGAGCTTAACTCCCATTCTGGAGCAGGCATCAATCGCGATATCCAGTCCCTTGTTTCTGCCGATCCTGCCGATGTAGAGAGCAAACTCTTCCCGGTCTTCATCTGGACTAAAATCGTTCAGATTAAAGTAATTCGGGACCACTCTCCAGTACCACTTTGGATCGCAGTAAGAGACGCCCTGCGTGCCCACAAAAGCCGCTTTCAGCGGATACGACTCGTAGCACCGGAACTGAGCGAAAGCCCCGCCTGAGCCTATCCCAGGCTCAACAACGATAAGATCTGATTCGTTGGCTGATTCTGCCGCTGCTTGTGTGCCTCCCCAAAAGCAAAGCACAAGATCGCCCTTCTTCTTCCTAGCCTTGATTTCCTTGGCAGCTCTCTCGTTAAACACGGTATGAGCCAGATCCGTGATCCCATGCTTAAACAGGTTCTTTTTCCAGTCGTACTCCCCATACGCAGCAACAAGCGTCTTGTTGTCAGTCACATCGACGTGTTCATGCGCGTCGGTGACTGACTCAGGGTGGCCGTAGTGGACCGTGCGGTACTTGGTCGAGTCCTTGAACATCGTCAAGAACTTGCGGACTTTCTGAGTAAAAGCACAAGCCACATAGTCATCATTGCTGATGGTATGTGGCACGGCTAGGCAATGGATTTGTGTCATTGCCGACAAGCTATTCGGACAGGTTATACCTGCAAGCGAAAACTACTCGTTAGCAGGCAACGGTGTGTTTCCTTCTGCCAGCCACGCTAGGTAGGCTTGGTAGTCTGTATTGGCTGGGTCGAATGGAATGCAGGCTCCATCAGAAATTCTGGTCACAGATGTAACTTTGTTTTCTGGCAAAAGAAGGTTTAGTTTATACATATTACAGTTCAGAATTTAATCCAATTTGTGCTGCTTGATCAGCTACAACATAAACAGATCCAGCTACTAATCCAGAAAAGTTTCCCAATTGAACAATAGCCAATGACGCACTACTGCTTGCATCAGTAAAACTCTCAGCAGACTGAGTTGAATCAGTTGCAACTCCAACAAGTCTTACTAAATTTCCAATTTTGCTGAAAGTTGGAGTTGTTCGCATTTTTGACTGTGGCTGCAATCCCACGCGTGCAGTCGTTGTGCTCAACGCAAGAGCCAGTGTTGATGTTGGGTTTAGAGCACAAAAATACCTCTGGCACAGCGCCAACTCCGTGCCGTAAGAGCGCACCTCGAACGGAGTAGGCACTAGGCCCTTCTCAAGCTGGACGCCGGTGACATAGAGCGTAGCGGCGTTGGTGCCAACAAGTGAGACTGCTCCAGTTGCAGAAATATAGTTTGCAGCGGCCCATGCCCCAGCAGTTCCGCTAAATGTAGCGCCAGAACCAAGGCTGAAGGCTAAACTCACGCCAATTCCATTTGTTGCTCCAACCCAAGTACCACTTGTGTCTCCCGCAATTACAACAGTCTTTTGCTCCCAAGTACTTGCGGCGGTAATTGTATATGTAAATGGATAACTACGATTTGACGCAGAGTTTCTTAGAGATCCACCAAAAGTTCCAGTCAAACTCGACGAGCGAACCCAAAACGACAATGTAACTGGAGATGCACTAGCAGATCCCCATCCAAAGTCCGCAAAATTAACACCCTCAATCGCTTGAGTAATTCTAAAAGTATCACCAGCAAGCACTGTGTAAGCACTTAATGATGTTGCTCCTAAATAATTAGGAAGCCCAATTGGCCCAGAAATGGCACCTGCATTCTGTTGAATTGAAAATTTTGAAGCCTGAGTTAAACCAGCAGCCCACCTATCTACTGTATATGCTCCATCTGCGGGCGTCACACTCGCCCCAGCGTTCCGCTGGTCGATTGCCATATTCCCATTGATCAGCCGGTTGCGGAACCCACTCAGGCGATCACCCACGATGTCGCTGATCGTAGCGTCCTCTTTCCGCATGTAGTACGTCCCGGTATAGGCGTTGATGGCGCACTGCCCGGTCGTGGTCAGGTTAGACGTAGTAGGAGCGGCAGTAGAACCTGCCGTTGCGTTCCTCGTTGGATTAAATGGTACAGACATAGTGTTAGTAGGTTCCGAAAGAGTTTGTGGTCACAATACTGTCTCTGTTTGCGATTGTAAATGCAGTGCTTGAACCTGTGTTGGTTGGATTAGCTCCCACGGTGAATGTCAGCCGGCCTGTGATTGCCGTAACAAACAACTGAGCCGCTCCAGTAATACCAGAAGCAATCGCTGCTCCAACTACAAGACCAGACGTTGTGCCGGTTGTGAGCGTGATTGTAGTGCTGCCTGTTCCCCACGTTCCGGCAAAGGTCATCAATGCCGTTGTGTACTCAAGCAGGCCGTCCCACTCGACGCTATGCGCCTGCGGCGTAGTCATCAATACACCAGCCTGAAACGCAAAAGGTACTGCGCCAGATCCTAACGATCCAGCTTGGAAGGTGTTTTTGCCGGAGAAGGTATTTCCCCCCAGAACTGCAACAGCCCCGCGTGCCGCAACAAGCGACACAGCTAGAGATACTTGGCCAATAGCTAAATCTGAGTCAGCCGGTGTGACTTGGTACACGGAATACGTTTGACCCGCACTTACGTTTCCGCGTTGCAGTGTGCAGGCAATTGGGTAACCTGTTGCTGTAAACCAACTTGGACGCGTCATTACCTGCGAGACTCCCAACGCGCCTTGCACCGTGCAAACCCAAGGCCCCATTGTCGTTATTTGGGTTTGACCCGAAAAAAGAACAACATCGCCAACAACTATAGTCCTGCCTTCAAGGGCGGTTTGCGCTCCAGTCGGGTATGTAAACGTGCTGTTTGTCGTGGTGAAAATTGGCAACGATGCTGCTGTCCCCGCAAGTGTGGGGATTCCGGAAATCGTAAAAGTTACGGAATCAACGATGCTCGCGATTGCAAAAGTTCTCAATGCCGTTGGCGAAAGCGTCATGCCAATAGCAAGGGCCGAAGTATTTCCAGACGTTAGTGTTACTGTTGTTGAACTTGTTGTCCAAGTCGCAAAATATGCAAAAGGCAAAAGATTTGGCGTTTGCGACGCGGATGCACGGACTATGCAATAATGCGCTGGGCAACCCAGATTAAACAGCGCAGTCCCTGCATCAGTTGCAGCAGTCCCACCCTGGTCAACCGAAACAGGCGTTGCAATAGCTGGGCCTGTGGCTCCTGTGGCTCCAGCAGTGCCAACACCAGTTGCTCCAGTACTGCCGGTGGCCCCTGTGGTTCCAATTCCTGTTGCGCCAGTGGCTCCAGTCGATCCAACAACTCCAGTGGCCCCTGTGGCCCCATCAATCCCAGTGCTTCCAACGACTCCAGTGCTTCCAACGACTCCAGTTGATCCAGTTGATCCAACTACTCCAGTTGCGCCGGTTGCGCCGGTTGAACCCAAAACTCCAGTAGCTCCCGTAGAACCGACAACTCCAGTCGCGCCAATAACACCAGTCGCACCTGTCGCTCCAGTCGAACCTTGACCACCAGCAACTCCCGTAGCCCCAGTGGAGCCAAT
>Ga0114968_10000567_pt1 | contig 27423 bp, 24 predicted proteins | sample M_130807_EF_Meta_FD_87020 | JGI IMG/M metagenome (GOLD analysis project Ga0114968, IMG submission 87020) | Freshwater microbial communities from Lake Montjoie, Canada to study carbon cycling - M_130807_EF_MetaG | ecosystem: Environmental > Aquatic > Freshwater > Lake | place: Lake Montjoie... | reverse complement strand
CTTGTAATTAGACCTCATTAAAGCTTTGGCAGTTTTCTTTTTTAACCACCCTGCTCGATAGGCTTGCTTGTATACCCTAGGCATATCAATACCAAAAACAATCATCACTGAATACCAAGAAGATGGTCCAGGCCTCGGATCGGATGCAAAGAGTGTTGATCTGATAATGGCATATTTTTGAGACCTACCTATCGCTTTTAATGCGTAATACATTGCCATCCACTGAGTTTGAATTACCCAATCCTCATCCCTAAAATCATCAATTAAACCTTTTTTAATAACGAGGGCACTCAAGAAACCTAGCTGATCACCAATTTTTAATGCAAACTGATCTGGGTCTTCATAACATTCAACTACTGGATTACTTGATGCAATAGTTGTTGGATCTTCATTTGAACTCACCCAAAATAAACCAATATCATTGAATTTTTCTATTATATTCAATGCACTGTCTATAGCACCCTCATGAAATATATCATCACCCATGAACCACAGAAACTCACCTTTAGCCTCTGCACATAAAGTCTGAACTGCGACGTCAAATCCCTTTTTTTCACCCTTTATATGTCTTAGATTAAATGGAAACTCAACACTCTCAGTAAATATGTCGCTATCGTCTACAACCACTATTTCAAACTCATCAATACGGCTTAAATTGATTGAATCAATAGTTCTTTGGAGAATGTCTTTTTGATTTCTTGTTGGTATACAGATTGAAAGTTTCATAAACATTACATATTATTAAGCGAACCATCGCGAAGGACGTACACTTCATCTGCATACTTATTCAGGTCCAAATTATGTGTAATCATAACTATCGTGTGCTGGGGCGTTAACTTTTTCAAAGTTTTCATTATTTCCTCAGAAATTACAGCGTCAAGGGAACTGGTTGGCTCATCAAGGATGATTAGTTTTGAATTATGATAAAGGGCCCTTGCAATTCCCAAGCGCTGTTTTTGACCACCAGAAATCATTTTTCCATTTTCGCCCAGCTTAGTATTCAGCCCACTTGGTAACGAATCTATGAATTCACTTAGCCCGGCCTTACAAATACAATCTTCTATTTTTTGAAGATTAACCAAGCCATTTGAAAAACTCATTGTAATATTTACAATAAAATCATCATCCAATAAATTAACAGACTGTGGAACATAGCCTATATAAGAAAACCACTTTTCTAGATTGACATGAATACTCACGTCGTCAGATTTTATAGTACCTGAAGTTGGTTTAATGACCCCCAATAGTAAATCTATGAGCGTGGATTTTCCAGACCCACTTTGTCCAACTATATTAATAAATTTTCCTTTTTTTATTAGCAAATTAATATTAGATAGGACATTATTTTTTCGACTGGGATAAATATAGTTGACAGCATCCATCAATATACCGTCTTCAAATAATAAATCTTTTGGTATTTTTTCAATTTCAGAATTTATATTAACATTTATGTTATTAATATTATTGAAAATTGCACCAACAGAAGGTAGTCCAAATTTTATTGCCTGAAAATGATTTATTAATCTATTTAAACCTGGGAAAAGCTTAAATGAAAAAACTGAAATAATTGACATTACGACAATAATATCAGATTTATCATAGTTATAATATTTTAAAACTGTAACAATTGCTGTAATTAAAATGATAATCAAGAATTCAATCCATATCTTTGGAATACCCTGTATTAAATGAAATTCCAAATTTGAGCCAATAAATTGATTATTTATTTCAACGAATTTATTAATAAAGTTAAGCTCCTTTTTAAAAATTTGTATTTCTTTTATCAAAGATGCAGTTTCCTGAGTATGTTCAATTATCTTGATCTGAGTATCTTTTCTAATTTGACTTAAATTTGAAATTTTTGATTTTATAATCAATTTATAAAATAAAAAATACAAGATAAAAAATAATGCGGCTATTAGAATAATTTTAGGGTCAACGTATAAAATAAAAAATATCCCTAAAAGGATTAAAAAAAGTTCATTTACACCATTTATAATTGGCTCTAATACATAATTAGAAAATAAGTTCACCTCAGAGGATATTAGATTTACAAAATTAGATGAATTATTATTTACGCTTTCAATGTAATCATTTTTAATTTTTTTTAAATAGATGCTATATGATATTTCTCTTTTTAAATTATAGATATAACTTAAATTGTATTTATTGGAGAAAGTTAAAAAAATTGACTTTAATAAATAAACAACTATTATAATAAATAGTGCATTTTGAAATTCAATTTCTGACAATAAATCTAAGAATGGTATTTTCAAATCTGTTTGTATACCTAAGAAACCAACGAGCACCGGAAATAATAAGGTTAAACTAAGGAAATCAAGCAATGACGCAATGCATGTGAACAGTAATACAAATACAATATCTCTTCTAAAGTGGCTATTTCCAGAATCTAATACTTTTAGAACCTGATTTAATTTATTCATATTTATAATTTCCACAAATTAAAGTCACCATTTTCCTGGGCCTATCCAAATGAAAATTTGTATTGTTAGTTCTTGCGGCGGTCATCTCACTGAAGTTAAATGCCTTTCGAAGGCTTACGGTAGATATGAACATTTTTATGTTCTAAATGATAAAGTAATCCTGCCTCAAGAAATGGTTGGTATCACCTATTTTATTAGGCACTCTGAAAGAGATTTGAATTTTTTTGTAAACCTTTATGAAGCATTCGCTATTTTGTTGCGAGAAAAGCCAAACATAATATTATCGACCGGCGCTGGTCCTATTGTTCCTTTTGCAATTTTAACAAGGCTATTTTTTTTCAAAACCAAAATCATTTTTGTTGAGACTATTACTCGCGTTCACAATCCCTCTCTTACTGGTCGTATCATGTACTTCTTAGCGCATGATTTCTACTATCAATGGGAGAGTCTTAAAGCTTGTTTTCCTAATGGTAAATTTGTTGGGCCTATTATATAATGGAAGGCACCTTTATCGCAGTGGGAAATTCTTATCATAAATTTGATAGGCTATTTTCTGAGCTGCCAACTTTTCTCAAGCTACTTCCACAACCAGTAGCAATTCAATGCGGCCATAATAGTTTTCTATCACATGAGGCCACTGTTATTCCTTTTGTAGAAATGGATGAATTTTCTTCTTTTTTGGAGAATTCAAGCTTAGTAATCATTCATGGTGGAGCAGGCTCAATCATTCAGGCCTTGCGTGCTAATAAAATTCCGCTTGTTGTTCCTCGCAGAAAATTTTTTGATGAGCATGTGGATGATCACCAATACGAGCTCTCTAGAGAGTTATCCCGGTTAAATCGTATAATAATGATTGAATCACCATCTGAAATTACACAAAATGTTAGTAAGGTGCTTGAATTTCAAAAAACATACCCAAGAAGTTTCAGCAATCCCAATGGCTTGATGCGAAGTATTTCCAATACACTTGATAGTCTTGCCAATCTTTCAAATATAGACCAGGGCAATAATTAATTTATGTCGATCATTATTGGTATCAATTCTTTTCATGGAGATTCATCTGCATGCATTCTCAAAGATGGAAAACTAATTGCCGCTGTTGAGGAAGAACGCTTTCGTCGTATCAAGCATTGGGCGGGTTTTCCTGATTTATCTATTAAGTATTGTTTGTCGGCTGCGAATTGCACCCTTGAGCAGGTTGATCACATTGCTGTAAATCAAAATTCAAAATCAAATGTATTAAAAAAATTTCTATACACCATCAAATCTAAGCCATCTATAGATTTAATATCTGACAGGCTTTTGAATAGGGTCAATAAGCTTACAGTTAAAGATCTCCTTCTAAAATCAAATTTATTTGGCTTTAAGGGAAAGGTTCATTGGATTGACCATCACTTGGCGCATCTAGCTTCTAGTTTTTATGTTTCAGGAATGGATACTGCTATTGCGGTTTCTGTTGACGGATTTGGCGATTTTGCAAGTACAAGCTGGGGAATCGGCAAAGATAATTCATTGTTTTTAGATAAGCAAATATATTTTCCGCATTCACTTGGTATTTTTTATCAAGCACTCACCCAATATTTAGGATTCCATAATTATGGTGATGAATTTAAAGTTATGGGACTTGCCCCATATGGACGCCCAAAATTTCTAAACTTAATGTGTGACATAGTTAAAATACATTCCGATGGACAATTCTCGCTCAACTTAAAATACTTTAGGCACCACAATAACAAAATTTACTATTGCTCGGATGTCGGTGAGCCTATTTTCGAAAACTTATTCACCAATTCACTCTTAGATTTACTGGGTCCACCAAGAGGCAAAGGTGAGCCCATAAGTCAACATCACATGGATTTGGCTTCATCAGTCCAAGGAATGTATGAAAAAGCATTTTTTAACCTTATCAATTCTTTACACAAAAACTACCAGATAGACAACTTATGCCTTGCTGGAGGGTGCGCCATGAATTCCGTTGCGAACGGAAAAATATTTCGAAACACTTCTTTTAAAGAAGTTTATATCCAATCTGCTGCGGGTGACGCAGGCGGAGCAATTGGTGCAGCCTTTGTTGTTTCAAAAAAAATCGGCGATGCTCCAAATAAATTTGTAATGCGCCATTCCTATTGGGGCCCTAAATATGATGAACCCACAATTGAAAGCATCCTTATATCAAATAAAACTCGCCTATTAAACGAAAATGCGCACTTCTATCTAGAAGACGATTGGAGTGAAGTTTTTAAAATAACTGCAAACGCCATATCTAATGGTAGGGTTATTGGATGGTTTCAGAATGAAATGGAATGGGGGCCTCGTGCCCTAGGCAATCGCTCCATCCTTGGCGATCCAAGACGCAACAATATGAAGGATATATTAAATCAAAAAATTAAAAGGCGTGAATCCTTTAGGCCATTTGCGCCATCCATCCTTTCTGAGGATGTTTCGCATTGGTTTGAAGAGTCAGCAGATGTTCCATTTATGATGCAAGTATTCCAAATTCAAGAATCCAAAAGAAATCAAATACCAGCCGTGACCCATGTGGACGGCTCAGGAAGATTGCAAACCGTATCTAATGATACTAATCCCACTTACTATCAATTAATTTCAGAATTCAAGAAAATCACAGGCATCCCCATGCTCTTAAACACCTCATTTAACGAAAATGAGCCTATAGTGTGTACACCAAATGAAGCGCTTGATTGTTTTCTGCGTACAAAAATGGACTTGTTAGTAATGGGTAGATGGCTTATATCACGAGGAACTTTGCTTTGAAAATATCAATCATTTCGGTTGTTAGAAATCGAATCGATTTCATCGACCGAATGCTTAATAGTGTTAATGAGCAAACTTATCCCAATATTGAACACATCATCATAGACGGTAATTCGACCGATGGTACCAAAGAGTATCTTGATAAAAATAGAGCAAAAAATTCAATTTTTATTAGTGAAGATGACGGTGGGATGTATGACGCCTTAAATAAGGGCATAAAGCTTGCATCAGGCAAGATCATTGGCATGCTGCATAGCGATGATTACTTTGCAAACAAATGTATCGTAAGTGATATTGCAAAAATATTTAATCAAAATAAATATGACGCTGTATTTAGTGATGTTGAGTATGTAAATGCTATTGGTCAAGTCACAAGATACTACTCTTCAAAAAATTTCAGTCGAAGCAAATTACCTTACGGGATAATTCCCGCTCATACCAGTCTTTTTCTTGATAGTTCCGTTTTTCATCGCTATGGGTACTACGACCTGCAGTTTAAGATCGCGGGTGACTTTGAGTTTATGGCCAGAATTTTTAAAGATAACTCAATTAATTATTACCACGCTCCCTTTATTTTCACCAAGATGGTCACGGGGGGTTTAAGTAATAGGAATCTACTGAACAGAATTAAAACACAGAAAGAAATAATGCGAGCATGTCGTATCAATGGAATTAAAACAAACTATTTAAAACTTTTCTATAGATACTTCGGCAAAATAATTGAGCTTAAAATTGGCTGTGTTAAATGATTTTATTTTTCAAAACTTAATTTATAATCTATTTTTTTCAAGTCATTCTTAAAATCCAATCCTTCGATTGGTAGTTCATAATTTTTCTCATTGGTATTGCAATACTCATTTTTTATAAATGTCATTTCGATAGTTTCCGGCAGTCCGTCGCTTGCAATGCCCGTTGAGTTATTTATATGAAAGTGAACAATCTTGTAATACTTTTGTATTTTCTGCACTGACTCTACAAATTGAATTCTATATGGATCAGTCTCATGAAATTCAAATGCCATTCCAGGAATATATTGCGAGTGGCGCAATATATCGTCAATAATTCTATATTCACTACCTTCAATATCTACTTTTAGAAAACAATTTTTTGCGCTAACCCTCTTGAATATTTGGTCGATAGTGATATCAAATTTTTCAAAATTTCGACTAAATACCCTTTCTTCGTAATGAACATTCCTTCCCGAAAAAAATTTTTTATAGGCTTGATAAAGTTCAAATCTATATCTAACTTCCTTAAGCGACCCAAGAAATAATAAAAATTTAAGAGCCCCTTTGATTGCGCTCTTTTTAAATAAAGACCCCGATATACTATAGTCATATCCGTGCACAAATATTTTTGGATTAAGCTCAGAAAAATGTTGATCAAAAGACCAATCTGCTGATACCCCCAAAGAAATCAAAGCATCACATTGATGGATTATAGATTTCGGTAATACATAACCACCATCTCCATTGGCGCCTATTCTTATCATTTCATCCATTTTGAATGGCGCTAGGAATTCAAATTTTTTATCTAGCGTAATATGCATTACTTTTCCTGTTTTATATATTAATTAGCTATTAGAGCATTAAAAATAAATTTAACTGTCCATTATGGAGCACTGCAAATAAAGTAAGAATAGCCTGAATCACTCCTAAATATTCGACTTCCATAAGATAATAAAGTAGTCGAATGTGAAGGACTTTCAGGCGCTAACTTACATGATTTATTTATCTCTATGCCACCGGTTCCACTGGCGCCATGAATATAAATGCAGTTTTGTTTATTTGTATTATTTTTGACATTCATAAGCTCTCTACTAGACATGAAGATATAAAAATATTGGGGCACGGAACATATACTCTTACCAGCTAATTCATTTTTGTAATAAGAATAAGCTAAGTTATAACTACTATGATATTTAAAGTAACTGAATATATCCCTGCTAATTCCTTGATAAAGTCCAATTAATGCCATTACTCCAATTGCCAATTGCACTTTATTCAATATATGGCTTTTAGTATTTTCATTAAAAACATCCATGTAAAGAACTAAAAAGAATGCGTAGACAGTATAAATTGTTGCAAAATGTGAAAAGGCAACAAAATATAAGAAAGGTAGCATTAAAATTAATTTTTTGTTGTTAATAATTGAAATTGTTAACAAAAATAAAAATAATATTCCAAAAAATGGAAAAAAATTGCTCTTGATGTAATACACATAAAAATCATTTAGCACTATATTTTCTGAATAGACACTTGAACCTTGATGTGCCAAAACTGAAATGTGATCTATTATTTCATAAGGATAGCTATAGACAATAAGTAAATTTAGTAAAGCACATATAATCAAAATTTTTACATCACTAAAAGCATGTTTAATATCTTTCACCGTTACTGTAGCTACGATGTAAAGGATGTACATTAAAAAAACTGTGGGCTGAATCCATGCGCATATAGATAATAAGACGATCCAATTTTTATTTTCGCGATTTCGAAGCATCTGGGTTAGCAAAATAATTGGTATTGCTAACGTTTCCGGCCTAAACTCGGATTTTACTTGCAAAGCTAGCACTATCGTACAGAACAATAGTGATTTAAAGATATCCTTTGGAAAAGACGTAATTAGCAAACCCAGGATATATGTTGCACTCATAATTACGGTAATTGCAAAAAATTGACCAAAATTAGTACAACCGAGGTTTAATAAAGAAATAACAAAAGGCATACCAATTGCATGCCAAAGGTATCTGTTATCAACTCCATTGTATTGATACAATGGGCTGATGTAGTTCTCGCCACGACATTGAGACATTGCAACTGCAGCAAAAATTGAGCTATCTGCAACCGGAGCTGGATATTGAAACACTAAAAATATAATAGCCCTAAGCACAACGGCCAAAATTGCAAGGCCTGAAAAAATGTGCTTCCATTGTTCAATCTTTTTATCCATACTTTTATTTTATCCCTTAATAAAGGTGGATCGTTTAAAATCTAAATTTAAGATATTTTCCTTACCAACTATCTCTCCATGTAATTTATATTTATGAACAGCCCTAGATTTGACAAGCCGATAAATTTGAGCCAAGTTTCATCACCTTGCTGCCACTCCTCTACCAATAATCATGCTGTTATAAAAAGTGCGCCGGATCCCCTTGGCTCGGAATTTTTTGATATTTTTCAATGTGGCATTTGCCAATCATGCTTTACCCATCCAATACCTACAAATTTAGACAGCTATTATCCTAACTACTACAGAGGGTATGGGGAATTAACAACTTACTTTCTCAATGCTTTTTACAATTTACAAGCAAAAAAATGGGTAAATCTTAACCCTATAACTAACGGTAAATGCCTTGAAATTGGTTGTGGTTCTGGGTCTATGTTGAAAGCTATATCAAATTTGGGGTGGTCAGTGTCAGGCATTGAGAGAACCCCCACAATTGCTAAGCAAGCCCAAGAAAATTGCAAAAACGCAACCATCTTTGAATCCTTAGAGACAGTACCAGATGGGAACCGCTATGACCTAATAATACTTTTTAATGTTCTTGAACATCTCGATAACCCTGATTATTTCATTAGCAAATGCAATAATCTATTAAATAAATCTGGAAGAGTGATTGTTGTTGTTCCTAATTTTTCGTCATATCAGAGAATTATATTTAATAAAAATTGGTTTCATTTAGATCCACCAAGACATTTGTTTCATTTCACAAAGGATTCATTGTCTATCCTGCTAGAAAGAAATGGATTTTCAATTGAAAAAACAAGTTATATTTCATTTGAACATGATCCCATAGGCTGGATCGAAAGCCTACTGAACACCCTATCACCTTATAAAAATTTATTAACACGCTATCTCTCAAGCGACAATAGAGGATTTAACAGATTGATTAGATTTTTAATTGTTAGCTTTTCATTATTTTTTATTCCAATTTCAATTATTTTTTCTCTAGCCTCCTGGATCGCCAAACGTGGCGCCATTATACAATTGGTGATCAAAAAAACTGACTAATACACATGAAAACCATTACCCTAATAACCCCAGTCTTCAATGAAGAGGAATGCGTTGAGATTTTTTATAAGAGATGTGTGAATGTCTTTAACAAGCTTGCATCAAAATACAAGTTTAAAATTTTATTTATTAATAATGCCTCTTCTGACACTACACTTGAACTAATCAAAAAAGTTATTGCCCTAGATCATAGGGTCGAGGTAATTTCTCATTCACGTAATTTTGGATATCAAGCTTCAATTTTTTCTGGGCTAACAAATTCATCTGGAGACGCATTTTTTATTATTGACGTTGACTGTGAAGATCCACCGGAGTTGTTGGGCGATTTTGTTCTGAAGTATGAACAGGGCTACGATCTCGTCTATGGTGAAAGAATTTCTCGACCCGAATTTTTTCTTATTTCTTTTGCAAGGAAGCTCTTTTACAGAATTACAAGATTGATTGCAGATTCCGAATTTATTAATGATATGGCTGAATTTTCATTAATCTCTAACCGACTTCGTGCTGAAGTTGTTAAAAGCAAGTCGAGCTTTCCATTTGTCAGAAGCAGTTTTGGATATGTTGGATTTAAGAGAGTTGGAATTCCATATAGACGATCCATAAGATCTGCTGGCAAAACGCATTACAATTTTTTACGAATGTCTCAATTCGCCATTGCCGGTATTCTTACTGCATCAACTTTCCCGTTACGTTTAATTGGCTATGTAGGGGTATGCACTATATTGTTAAATTTATTTGATTTCTTTACTAAGAAATCATATAGTTTTCAGTCGTTTGTTGATCTAGTGAATAGTACATTCTACACATTTTCATTTGTGTTTATTGCAGTATATATTGCAAGAATTTATAAAAACTCATGTGACAACCCAATTTATATCATTGATCAAGATAATTCACACTTTAGAATTGATTCGAAGGAATAATGTGCGCCCTTGCATTTGAAGCGACTTTAATATGACAAAATACTGATTATTGAAAACATGCTGCTTCTATAGTCATAATTGATTTTTTATGGCCATACTTTTTTAAAAGTTGATAATTTGGAATAACGTATAAATCATTTATATTCTTAGGTACGTCATTAAAATAAGTAGCGTATTTATTTTTCACAAAAAATGCGTTTACACCCGTCATTAAATTACAACAAACTAGCATGTAATCATATTTTTCAAATAAATCACTATATGTTTGCAATGAGGCGCCATAGTAGTCATTTTCATGATACATATTTTTTTCATCATAAGGCATTTTAAATTTCATAGGCGGCGGAAATTTTCCGTTATATTCAACAATAAATATCTTTGGCAAGAAGTTATTTTCTAACAAGGCATCAACAAAATAATAATCATTCCCATCCAAATCCATGGAAATTAAATCATACTCAACCTGATTAATGGCTCTCAATCCTTCGGTTGCAATTTCGTTAATATTTTGAACAGTTACCCATTTCTTTTGGTAACTAAAGTTTTTATTAGACTTATGATTAACTTTAAGCGCCTCATTGCCAACCCATACGCCTGACCATCCTAGATTCAATAGTGACAAAGTATTATTCTCATCACCAGTCCCCACGCCAAACTCCATAAAAACTCCGGGAGAGCGAATTAGATCAATTCTCCTAAGAATCTCGATAACAATGCCATCCTCATCAGACTGAGAGAAGCATTTTGCTGCAAACCTATTTATCGGATTTATGTCGATAGATCGCTGAACTAAGTAATGATTCAACCGCAATGAATCATTTAACAGCTCCATCTCTTGCTGAATTCTAAAGGGAGCAAACATCCAGTTATAAAGTGAAGTAATAAATCCGCCAATAATTGGCATTTTTTTTATCAATTTTTTCATTGTACGTTTCATTGGATCAATAAGGAATTTCTTCCAATTATTAACTAGCAAGTTTTAGTAATTACTTTTTTTAAATGAATGATAAAAGGCTCTTGGTAAATCGTAATAAAAATTTGAAAAAGTCAAGCAGCGGTATTGGATTATTGACAACAACTCTTCATATGCTGCACCCATTTTTAAACACAATACAAATTTAACTAGATAATATATCCTTTTAGAAACAAACCACTTTTTGAAATCTCTATCAAAATAACTAGTAATAGATTGTGGCCGAGATTCATAAAGAGAAGTTAGAACCTTTGAGACTGTGCTCTTTGCTGTATATTGCCTATGAGCTCTTAGGCAAGCATCGCTGGCCATTTTTTTTCTTTCATTTTCATTAATAAGATAGTATTTAATTTTTTCTAAAAGCTCAAATCGATCTTCAAATACATCAATCTCATTTCCAATTTCAAAAACCTCATCTAGACCTTTTGCATTTTCAGACAATACAAATGTTCCAAGCATTGCAGCCTCAATGTTTCTGGCTTTATTCTGCCGCACTCTTTGAAATATTTTTTTTGATGTATTTACTACCCCAGTAAAATTTAAATGAATTTTACTTCTTCTAATAATCTCATTCTTCTTAGCGTCAGATACAAAACCCAACCCCGCTCCACTGCCAGCTGTTACAACTTCGATATTATTCTCTTTTAGAAAATTTAAATACTCTATTCTATTAGATCTATCAAGTCCACCCACGAATGAAACATCAATATCAAGAACACTATCTTCTGGAGTCTTTGTATAAATATTCTCATTTAAACATATCTCGCCCAATACATTAAACCCATAGACTTGAAATGTACTCACCATTGCCGGTCCAAGCAACCATGAAAGATCTGCACATTGTGCATAGTACCGATCCTGCTCTTCAAAATTATGCTCACTATCAGGAAACATAATTACAATTTTTACATTAGATAGCTCCCTTATTTTTATCAGGAACCGAGGATCAATAATTCCATCTGAACCAAGATTTATAATTAAAACATCTATATCATTTTCACAGACTGAATTCAGTATTAGTCGCTCAAAATATTGTTTACCGTGCTTCAAATAGATTTGAGAATAATCAAACTCTTCATAATATTGGGAGTAATATTTGATACCATGAGAAATATTGTCTGCATGAGATCCCTTGATTAGATGCTCGCATAAATATATTGTTCTTATTTTTTTATCAAAAAATTTCATAGTTTTATTAGATGTAGATAATTTAATTAAGTTTCTTCAGAGCATTGTGAAGCCCATCAATATCTTCCTTATAGCTCCAGTTATTAATTCGATCTTGTGCACCCTTAGAAATTTTTCTTATAAGAACAGGGTTTTCACATAGCAACATAAGTTTTTTTTCCAAATCTACAAGACTTCCAGCATTAAAGATCATTCCAGTTTCATAACTTTCAATTAGATCTTTGGAAGCACCAACCTCACTACTAACAATAATGGCGCAGTTTGCATTCATTACCTCATTCACTACCAAGCCCCATGGCTCTTGTTCAGATGGCAAAACAAATATGTCTGCTAAAGCATAGTAATTTGGCAATTCTGTTTGATTCTTAAAACCCAAGAATTTAATATTGAATCTGTATGATTCTTTTACCATTGCTCTTAAATTTTGCATTTCTACTCCATCCCCGATTATTAATAATTCAGGATGGGCTAATTCAAGTTTCCATTTTGATAGCATATTTTGGAATGCTTGAATTAAAAGGTCCGCCCTTTTCCTCTTCTCCAATTTACTTGCAAAAAGTATTATCAATTTTTCTGGATCAACCAAACATCTACGATATTCTGCAACAAAATTTTGTGCATTTAATACCTGTTTTTGAAAAAACTCATTGTCTACAGCATATGGAACCAATGAAATTTTTTCATTACCAATTCCAAACATTTTGTAATAGTCTGAGTTGCTGGATCCAATTGCCATGAATCCATTTACGCTATATTTTAAAAAAGTCATAAATAGTTTTCGACCTATACGCTTAAAAAATCCAGGCTCTTTTAAATGTGTTCCAGACTCACCGCGTATTAATACTTTTATGCCCAATAGCTTGGCATAAAGAATCGCTGCAATGCATGTAATACTTCCCCAACCATGTATCCATAGCACTTCATAATTATTTTTTTTAAGAATTCTCCAGAGTCCAATTTGAATTAATAAAAAATTTGGGTTTGGTGAACCACTGCTAAATTTATCTAAAAAATATCCTTTATATCCACCCTCCAAAGGTATATCCCACTTTACTAACGCATTAAATCCCTCATCAGCGTATTCTCTTGTTGACATGCTACTAATAAAAAGTACGTCAAGAATTATGTCTGCTTCGGCTGAAATTTTTCTATAAAGCGGTACCTGATATTGAATTGGGTGGGAAACCAAACAAGCAATTTTTGATTTTTTTTTAGACATTTTTTTTGCCCCAAATTTTCACAATTCATAATACCTCTCAATTTCTTGAGCGATCATATCCCAGGAAAATTTCTTAGCAGTCAAAGCGCCATTTTCGCCCATAGAGGCCAGTGCTTCAGAATTATTAATAATTTTTTTCAGGCTATTCGCCATTTTTTCTGGTTCTTCACTTACGATAATTCCAGCATTTTCTTTTTCAACTAATTGTGAAATTCCAACGCCACTAGAGACTGCGACTGGTTTTTTTTGTATCATTGCTTCCAGCACGACATTCCCAAAATTCTCATTTTCTGAAACTAAGATAAGCATCTTAGATAACTCAATTAATTTATTTTTTTCTGGGCCATAAACTGGTTTACAAAAGAAGACGTTGGACTCAACCCCTATATCTTTTGCCAACCCAATTAATTTCTCAGTCAGACCTTCTTCATCATTACCGGCTATAACTAAATTTATATTTGGTAAATACTTTAGGGCCTTGATTATCAGGTCTAGTCTTTTTTTCCAACTTATCCTGCCTAAATATAAGAGAAAGTTTTTATCTCTGAATTCATCAAATAAATTACTTTCGATATTTTTGCAATCGATTAACTTTGACAACTCAACACCATTCGGAATTACGACGATGGGAGGCAATTTAAATCCCATTTCATGCATCTTATTTTTTTCAATTTCTGATGTTGCATGAATAAAACTTGCGCCTTCCAATGTTTTTTTCTCATAAGCAGCTAATGCCATTTTTTTTGCAAATGAACTTTTTTTCTCAATTAGCTCCGGCACTATGGAACCTCTTGGAGAAACACACCATGGAATATTGTTAAAACTAGCTATTCTTGCCGCAATCGTAGTAGGCAATAGGAATGCAGAATGAAGATGCACAAAATCATAATTAGCAATATTTTTTAACAGAAATTTAGTCATGCTATATGACCAAAATAGCCTTCTTAAAAATGGAACCTTGAAATAATAGACATTAACCTCTTCTATTTTTATAGGTTTATTAACTTCCACATTTAGATTTAAATGCCCATCAACATTAGTTGTAACCACATCAACGATATGGCCCCTCTTTGCCAAGGCATTACACAGGGATTGAACTGACCAAATTGGGCCGCCATAGCGAACCGCGGGGTAGTATGTTGGTACAACATGCAAGATCTTCAATTAGTACCTGACTCTGTTTCTTTGTATTTATATTTCCGAACTCATCATTCTTTCTATAACATCCTCCAGCTGAATGCTAGCCCTCCACCCCAATTGAGATTCAGCTAAAGAAGGATTAGCCCTGCTTATCAATGCGTCAACTGGCCTTAGATTTTCTGAATTAATCAGTACGTACTTTTTCCAGTCTAAATCTCTTTTCTCAAATGCTTTTTTAACAAAGTGCTCTAGGGTATAACTTTTACCTGTTGCAATTACATAATCCCGAGGGGATTCCTGCTGCAGCATTTGCCACATTGGAATTACGTATTCCGGAGCCCACCCCCAATCCCTCTGAATATCAAGCCTACCAAGTATTAACTCAGACTGTATTCCAGCATGAATTCTTTTTACTCCTTGAATGATTTTTTGGGTTACAAATCGCTCTGATCGCAGTAAAGACTCATGATTAAATAAAATCCCTGAACATGCGAACATGTTATATGCATTCCGATAACTTGAGACCTGCCAGTAAGCCGCTGATTTGGCTACAGCGTATGGGCTACTTGGCTTAAACTGCGTATTTTCATTAGCAGGTATACTACCTGTATCACCAAAACACTCGCCAGAACCTGCATTGTAGAAGCGAATATCTCTATTTAAAAATCTTATTGCCTCTAATAAATTAATTGTTCCGATACTAATTGACTCCAGTGCCTCCACTGGCTGCTCAAATGACAGGCTCACAGATGACTGTCCTGCAAGGTTATACACCTCATTAGGGTTTACTTGAGACAAGACCTGAAGGACACTTCTAAAGTCATTTAATGCCATTGATTTATATGCAATTTTATTCTTAATGCCAAGTTTTTCTAAGCTAGTAAAATTAGACGCCTGCGCATCTCTAGACGTACCAATTACATTGTAATTTTTGCTCAGCAAGAGTTTTGCCAAATAAGCACCATCCTGACCAGAGATACCGCATATCAATGCTATTTTTTTTTCATTCATACAATATTTCTAAGGGTTGCCAGTGATTTATTAACTCTGAGAGAAAAATTTTCAAAAGAAAAATAGTCCAATTCTTTAGGAATTGCTTTCTTTTGATTTATTATTTTTAAGATTGCATTTTTAAGGGATTCGCGCTCAGCTGGAACGACAAGCTCCCCTAAAACTCCATCTAATAACGCTTCTTTGCTGCCATCTGTTGCGCTCCCAACAACTGGGATTCCACAGGCTAATGCTTCTAAGAATACAAAGCCAAAACCCTCACCAGAGCTTGGCATTGCAAATACATCAGCCAATCTAATAATGTCAGCCTTTTCCTTTTCATTCACATATCCTGTAAATACGACACACCCATCCAAACCTAGCATACTAGCTTTTTTGCGCAATCTCGCCTGATCATCACCTGAGCCAGCTACCAAGTAAATAAGATCAGGGTGCACTTTAATTAATTCAGGCATCAATTCCAAGAGTTCATCATGCCCCTTGTATCTTTCCGAGCTAATTATTCTACCAAGAGTTAGCATGACTTTTTTATTATTTAATCCATAGCGCGATACCAAATCTTTTCGCTTCTCTCTCACGCCATAGTCTTTAAGATCTATTGCGTTTGGGAGCAGTTGATAGGCATCATCAGGCAATCCCGCCCATAAGTTCATTCTCTTTTTTGTAAAACAACTAATAACCCAAACTGAGTTTATATGTTTTAGAAATATTTTATTTATAGAATTTGAGCTCCAAACTTCAATTCCATATGCCAACAAAATAATTGGTGAATTGCAAATTATTTTTAATATCAGTCCAATACTAAGCAAGTTAATATGCCCACAAATGATGACATCATAATTTGTGGGCGCACTCTTTAAGCATTTGAATATAAATTTAATTTTTCCAAGCGAATCTCTATTTAAAATCTCAACTTTTGACCTCACCTGTTCAATAGGACTGAATACTTTCCTGGCAATTACATCTATTCTAGTTACTTCACTATTTTCGCTTAGCGCCACTACAAGATCGCGATTATATTGGGCTATTCCACCAACCCCCCCAAAAGCTTCAGTAGTTAGTAAAAGGACTTTCACGATGTAGATTTAACGTAAGCACGATAAGTGTGTTTAGTCCAATTAAAAAGGCTTTTGTCTATATTTTTGTAATTAGACTTCATAACCCACCCCTGCACAGGTACGGTAAACCCAGTTTTTTTTCTATTAATGACGGCTCTAGGTAGGGGCATTTTTGGCGTTTTTGCCAAATCACTCTTTGTATAGTGAACACCTCTTTTGGCCGAGGATGCAATATAAGATAGCAATTTGGTATCAACAAAAGGAACTCTAATTTCAAGGGAGTGTGACATGCTAGCCCAATCAGAATCGCGTAAGAGGCGGCTTTGCATATAATGTGTTAACTCAAGATAAGAGACTAATATGCGCGAATCGCGTAATTGTAGAATTTGCCGTAATTCTGCCTCATGCAACTCGGACGCATAATTTATTCTTTCCAATCCGCGGCTTATGAATTCCCTATTAAGCAACACATCCATCATTTGCATCTTCTTAAATTGCCAAGGCATTAAAGATGCCCGCCGAAGTAGATATGCCCCAAAAGGAGTACCGCCGGATTCGAGAATTCCAGCATACTTTACTGATGTAAAACGCTCTAATATTGGTGCGGATGCTTGTCGAATGAATCTACCTATACTTGGATAAACCATAAATGGACCAGCTACTTTATTCATCAATGGTATTTGCCTAAATGAGGGATAGCCTCCAAATAACTCATCTCCACCCAAGCCTGAAAGGGCAACCTTAAGACCTGACTCTTGCGCTACCTTTGAAATCAACCAAGTATTAAGACCATCGCTGCTGGGCTGATCCATATCATTATAGAAACTGGAGGCATACTTATTGAAATCAGACTCGGAAATTACTATATTCTGATGCTCAAATCCATAATACGAGGCTATCTGTTTTGCTATTTTTGCCTCATCCTGCTGGGTTCCAGAGTACTCTTCAAAGGACAATGTGATTGTTCTTAATTTTTTTCCTTGCTCTGCTGCCTTTGCAACTATAACCGCTGAGTCAATGCCCGCAGACAAAAAAATACCTACAGGCACATCTGAAATTAAGTGATGATTTACTGAGTCTGAAATTGCTTCGCCTAAGTTAGAGTAATTAAACCACTCTCTTGAGGCATTAATTATTAAGCTACAAATATTTTGAAAAATAGTTTTACTTTTATTACCCCTTCGATCGATGATCAAGCATGTTCCTGGTTCCAAATTTTCTATATTTTCATAGATTGTGAATGGCTCTGGTACATGGCCCCAAATTGCATAACCAACCAAACCTGCGGGACTAATCTCTCTTGTTACATTCTTGCTAGCCAGCAAAGACTTAACCTGTGATGAAAATCTAAAGATTTTTCCATCATCATAGATATACAAAGGCTTCATTCCAAAGGAATCTCTTGCCAGAGTTAACCGATCCTCATGGATATCCCAGATTGCCAAAGCAAACATACCTCTAAGAAGGGCAAATGTCTCCAACCCATTTTTAGAAAATAATTCCAAAATTACCTCAGTATCAGAGTTACTTTTTAAAATAATGCCTGATTTAATTAAATTTTTGCGCAATTCTTTATAGTTATATATTTCCCCATTAAATACGATTTGGTACCTTCCACAACTAGACATCATAGGTTGCAAGCCACTAGAGGATAAATCAATAATCGCAAGCCTTCTGTGCGCCAATCCAACCCGTTTATCTTCTGAGATCCATAAGCCCGATCCATCAGGACCTCTCTTGAGCATAGAATCTCTCATCCGCATTAAATCGTCCTCCCGGACCAAGGGGGCATTATCTTTATATGCAAATATTCCAGTTAAGCCGCACATAATTAAATTAACCTAAAGCAGAATAATTAGCTGACTTTATTAGCGCAGAGGAAGAGTGCAAAAATTCTTCGTAAGTTTTTTTTAATCCATTCTCCAAATCAATTTTGGCTGCCCATCCCAAACTGTTTAATTTGCTTGAATTCATTAGCTTTTGGGGACTGCCATCAGGTCTTGAAGTATCAAACTCAATCTTTCCTTGGTAGCCAACAGTATCACTTACTTTTTTAGCTAAATCAGCAATGGTTACATCAAAACCGGATCCAACATTCAGATGACTTTCCATAAGTTGCGTTTGACTCTTGTATATTCTTTGATCCAGCTCCATAAGAAATACCGATGCGTCTGACATATCTTCAACATGAAGAAATTCTCGACGAGGCGCTCCTGTTCCCCAAATAATAACTTTTGGGTTTTTTAAAATTTTTGCCTCGTGAAATCTTCTAATTAATGCTGGGATAACATGGCTATTCTCAGGATGGTAATTATCTCCGGTGCCGTAGAGATTTGTTGGCATCACAGATCTGTAATCAATCCCATGACTCTCACCATATTGACGATTGTAACTCTCGCACAATTTTATGCCGGCAATTTTAGCTATCGCGTATGGCTCATTTGTTGGCTCAAGTTTACCGGTGAGTAATTCACTTTCTTGCATCGGCTGACTGGCTAATCTTGGGTAAATACAACTTGATCCTAAAAATAATAGTTTTTTTACCCCCATAACGAAGGACTGATGAATTATATTTGCCTGAATCATCAAATTTTGATAAATAAATTCTCCTGGATAGGTATTGTTTGCGTGAATACCCCCAACTCTAGCGGCTGCTAAATAAACTTTCTCAGGACGTTCTTCTAAAAAAAATTTAGCGACGGAAGCCTGATTTGTTAAATCCATGTCTGCATGTGTGCGAGTGACAATGTTAGTAAACCCGTTAGCCTGCAAGCTGCGCACAATTGCTGATCCAACCATGCCTCGATGGCCTGCAACATAAATTTTGGAGTCTTTATTCGCCATCTATCTGCACCTCAACATGTATTTACGCCTTGGATGGAATGGATTTATAGAAATTCCAACTGCTTTCGCACATTTTTTCCAAAGAAGCTGTTGCTTTCCAACCCATTTCTTTTTCAACAATACTAGTGCATGCATAGTACTCTGGAAGATCTCCTTCTCGCCTACCAACAATCTTATATGGAAGAATAATTCCATTTACCCGTTCGAATGTTTGAATTATCTCCAGAACTGAATAAGGTATCCCGCTACCCAAGTTAAAAAATTTGTAGCCAGCACGTGTAGATGCATATTTTAAAGCCTCAACGTGACCAGCCGCTAAATCAGCAACATGAATATAATCGCGAACTCCTGTTCCATCTTTCGTTGGGTGGTCATTGCCATAAATACTTAAGAAAGGCATTTCTCCAGAAGCTACTCTCAATAAATAGGGCATTAAGTTATTGGGGGAGCCCTTTGGATTCTCCCCGAGCGATCCAGATTGATGAGCGCCAATAGGATTAAAATAACGCAATGCAATAAGACGCCATCTATCATCACTGTCTGCTAATTTAGATAATAAAGTCTCCACCACTAATTTAGTTTGACCATAGGGATTAATGGGATTTGTTGGATGATTTTCATCATAAGGCAAATATTGAGGTGATCCATAGACTGTAGCGCTTGAACTAAACACCAGCATGTAAACGCCAGAAATACGCATTGCCTCTAGTAATGCCATAGTTCCATATACATTATTTAAGTAGTACTTTAGTGGTTCAGCACTGGATTCAGATACGGATTTAAGACCGGCAAAATGCATTACGGCATCAATATCAAACTTAGCAATAACCTCTACAAGCTTATTTAAATCACAAACATCTCCACTTATTACAGTAGGCTTGGTACCAGTGATTATCTCAATTCTATCGGCAACAGATTCATCGCTGTTACAAAAATTATCGTAGATGACAACGAAGTGACCATCTTCAATTAATTGAATAACTGTATGGCTACCTATATAGCCCGCGCCACCAGTAACTAAAATATTCACAATATTAAATTGTCAGATACTGGGAGAGATAGCAACATCAAATCCATGCTTTTGCAGTAGGGCAAAACTTTTAGCACTCTCTAGATCATGGGATACCATCTCAGCAATCATTTCATCAATAGTGATTTCTGGAATCCACCCAAGCTTTTCTTTCGCTTTTGTCGGATTTCCCAATAGCGTTTCAACCTCAGTCGGACGGTAATATCGTGGATCGATCTGCACAATCACATCGCCTGCCTTAAGCGCAGGCGCCTTATCGCCACTAATCGCAGTAACAATACCTTTTTCTTGCTCCGCTTTACCTTCAAATTTTAGGGTGATGCCCAGTTCTTTAGCGCTACGCGTAATAAATTCACGCACACTAAATTGCACGCCGGTTGCAATGACAAAATCCTCTGGCTCATTTTGCTGGAGCATCAGCCATTGCATTCGCACATAGTCTTTGGCATGACCCCAATCCCGAAGCGCATCCATATTACCCATATATAAACACTTCTCTAAGCCCTGGGTAATATTAGCTAAGCCTCTTGTAATTTTACGCGTAACAAATGTTTCTCCGCGGCGCTTAGACTCGTGGTTAAACAAAATTCCATTGCAGGCATACATGCCATACGCTTCACGATAGTTGACTGTGATCCAGTATGCATACAGCTTAGCTACTGCATAAGGGCTACGTGGATAAAACGGCGTGGTTTCCTTTTGGGGAGTCTCTTGTACCAATCCATAAAGCTCAGAAGTCGATGCTTGATAAAAACGTGTCTTTTTTTCTAAACCTAAAATTCGGATGGCCTCCAAAATCCTCAAAGGACCAATCGCATCTACATCAGCCGTATACTCAGGCGACTCAAAAGAAACTGCGACATGCGACTGTGCGCCAAGATTATAAATTTCGTCAGGCTGCGTTTGCTGAATGATACGAGTCAGATTACTAGAGTCCGATAAATCACCATAGTGCAAAACAAAATTACGATGATCAATATGCGGGTCTTGATACAAGTGATCAACCCGCTCGGTATTAAATAAGGATGCGCGGCGTTTAATGCCATGCACGATATACCCTTTTTCCAATAAAAACTCTGCTAGATAAGAACCGTCTTGGCCGGTAATGCCTGTTATTAGGGCAACTTTTTGGCTATTTTGCATATTTATTTTTCACTTTGTTGTCGACCATATACATCATCAAACCTAACAATATCATCTTCACCCAAATACGAGCCCGACTGAATCTCAATAATTTCCAATGGCTCTTTACCAGGATTCGATAAGCGGTGTTTTTGACCCTGAGGTATATAAGTACTTTGATTTTCACTGAGCCTTATTATTTCATCGCCATTTCGAATCTCAGCTACACCCTTAACAACAACCCAATGCTCGGCACGATGGTGATGCATTTGCAAAGATAAACTAGCTCCTGGCTGAACTTGAATGCGCTTGACTTTAAAGCGCTTACCTTCATCAACGCTGTCATACCAACCCCAAGGTCTTAATACCTTACGGTGAAAATTTTTTTCCACTCGATCTTTCTGATCTAACTGAAGCACAATTTTTTTTAAGTCTTGACTATCAGACCGATTGGTAACCAAAATAGCGTCAGCTGTTTCTACAATGATGAGGTTTTCCACACCAAGCACGCTCACTAAACGACTCTCAGAGTACACTAATGAATTTTTTGTGTCTGTTAAAAGCACATCACCAACCATTACATTCCCCTGCGAATCTTGTTTGCCGACTTGCCACACCGCATTCCAAGAGCCAAGATCATTCCAGCCAGCATCAAGCTCAACCATTTTTAATATAAAGTTATCTTTACTATCGCCGGCAACAGCTTCAATAGAACATTTCTCAATCACCGCATAATCAATTGACTCACTTGGAATAGTCGCAAAGCAAGCTTTATCTGCTCGTATAAAAGTAAGCTTTTCTGACTGATCGATGGCTTTAGACTGCCAAGCCAACTTAGCAGCGTTGGCAATATCAGGACGATACTGTGCTAAAGCAGCAAGCCAAGAGCTTGCATGCATTACAAACATGCCGCTGTTCCATAAATAATCTCCATTCTCTAAGTAGGTTTGTGCACTGTTAGCATCGGGTTTTTCAACAAATCTTGATACAGAGAATTCATTATTTTTCCCCTTAACTAAACTACGCTGAATGTAGCCATACCCTGTTTCTGGCGCAGTTGGTGTGATGCCCAAAATGGCAATGGTCTTTTTACTTGCATCAGCCGCTACTACTGCAACACAGTCTTGTAATGCTTTTACAAAAGCTGCTTGATTTTGGATTGTTTGATCAGCTGGGGTTATGACCAAAATAGGATCTGAAACTGAACTACGATATTGATTCTCTTGGCTTCGAGCGTCGATAGCCTGCAAGGCTGCCAAGCTTAACGCTGGGGCTGTATTGCGACCCACTGGTTCCAGTAACAATGTTGCTTCAATGCCTTTGATCTCCCGCAATTGATCCAAAACTAAAAAACGATACTCTTCATTAGTCACGATTAAAGTTCGCCCTAAGGTGACTTGTGAATTACCAAGCGTATTCAAGCGCGCAGTTGCCTGCTGAAATAGGCTCAGGTTCGAATCGTCACCAGAAAGGACTAAAAATTGCTTTGGAACACTAGAGCGCGACAAAGGCCATAAACGCGTACCGGAGCCACCACAAAGGATGACTGGTACCACCAACGAAGATGAGGCACTATTGCTTATTAAAGGAGCCATTCAAACCTTTAAGATTTCTCTTTATAGTAAATTCTAATTTTGTAGGTATATTCATTAGTATTTATATTAAATAGATATTGTAAATGTATTTAACTAATTGATTTATATGCTTTTAAACCGAAATGGGAATTTAGTTTCTTGGTTTTTTCCCTACTGCTGCTAACTCGTGCACCACTCTACCAATCTAATGCCGGTTCATCATAAGCATCTTGACAGACTCTAGCACCGTATTTGTCTGTGGGATAGCCCTATAGTCCCCTAAGTTAACGATCCTAGCACTCCAATAGCCCTCGGTCTTCCATCTGGGGGAATCACAGTAAATCTCCACCGTCGGTTTATCCAATACAGCGGATAAATGAGTTAGGCCCGTATCCACCCCAATAGTCAAAGCCGCATGCTCCACGAGGGAATAAAGCTCACCAATTGAAAACGCCCTAGGTACCATCGCCCCAGGTATCTGCCTCGCAATCAGTGTGCTGATATTCATCTCAACTTCATTGCCCCAAGGGAAAACCAATGTATAGCCACTACAAGATAGTTCTTTACCAAGCTCTACCCAGCGCTCATTGGGCCAGCGCTTTGCTGCCCTTGCCGTCGAGTGAAAACACACAATGTAAGGCAATAAAGAACCATCTACTGCCTTTTGAAGCCCTTTAATTGACAAGACTGGAAGCTGTTGCATAAATGTAGGAGGATAAAAAAGTGGGGGCTCATCCTTACGATTCAAGAGTGGCCAATCAAATGCCGAGCACATGACTTGGCGTGAGCGGTCAACCGCATGGCACCTTACCGGCACATGAACCGATTGAGTGTAAAACAGTCTAGCCATGGGCTCATACCCTGAATACTCGGTTGCATTACCCAAGCCAGCGACGATGGTCGCATCAGATTTTTTAGCAAGGGCACACACCAGAGCGGACTTCAATAATCCTTGGGTTTCTAGAACAACATCGTAGGTTGTCGCTTGTAACAGTTGGCGCATCGCAAAAAACTCACGCCAGGCGTGAAGACTCAATAGATTTTTGCGCCAACGGCGAAAGGCTGCTGGAATAATGTGATCAATCCCTTTAAAGTTAGATGTGGATTTCAGAGGCTCTAGTAAATGCATATAAGCCTCTTCCACAATCCAATCAATTTGGGCATTCGGTAAACGCTTACGTAAATCCCAGACAATCGGCAAATTGTGGAGTATGTCGCCTAAGGAGGAAAGCTTCACCAATAATATTTTTGGTGTTTGAGCTATCTGAGCTTTAGTTGCCTGCACTAATTTAGAGGATTGGTTTTGACATTGGCTAGTCATGCTCACATTATCGTATTGTTTGCAAACATACCAAATGGCTCAGAACGAATTGCGATCCGCCATTATCCAGGCCCAGGTATGGTTGGAAACTAAAACTTCGGTATCTGATTCCACGGGAGTCCAGCAACATCCTTGCTGTTTAGTAAAGCCTCTTTACCTGACGGAATCGGCCAATCAATTCCCACCGTTGGGTCAGACCACGATAAACAGGCTTCACTCTTGGGGTCATAGTAATCAGTGGTTTTATATAAAAACTCGGCCGTCTCTGAAAGGACTAAAAAACCATGGGCAAAGCCAGGCGGAATCCACAGCTGATGTTGATTTTCAGCGCTAAGAACCTCGCCGACCCATTGACCAAAAGTAGCGGAGTCTTTTCTTAAATCCACAGCCACATCAAATACCGAACCCGCGATTACCCGTACCAACTTCCCTTGAGTGTGTTTGAATTGATAATGCAGACCCCGCAAGGTCCACTGGCGTGAGAATGAATGATTGTCTTGCACAAATACAACATCTAGCATTGTTGCCTTGGCAAAATCTGCCACATTAAAGGATTCCATAAACCAACCGCGCGAATCACCAAAGACTTTGGGCTTTAAAATGAGCACATCCGCAATAGCAGTTGGTACTACCTGCAATTTAACATTAGTATCCAAAGGCATTACATCGGCTCTCTGCCAGTATTAAGTTCATTAAGTACTTTATGCAAATATTGCCCATAACTATTTTTACTCAATTGGGTTGCTACTTTTTGAACAGTCTCGGCACTAATCCAGCCATGACGGTAAGCAATCTCTTCAGGGCAAGCCACCATCAACCCCTGGCGCTTTTGCAAGGTAGCAATAAAACCCGCTGCATCCAGAAGTGAATCGTGTGTGCCAGTATCAAGCCATGCAAAGCCACGACCCATAATTTCTACATTGAGTTCGTTTTTGCTCAGGTAGGCACGGTTCACATCAGTAATTTCAAGCTCACCCCTAACGCTGGGTTCAAGCGATGCTGCAAACTCACAAACCTGATTATCGTAAAAATAAAGCCCCGTTACTGCATAGCTACTACGAGGTTTTGAGGGTTTTTCTTCAATCGAGAGCGCCTTGAAGTCTTTATCAAACTCCACCACGCCATAGCGCTCAGGGTCATTTACGTGATAAACAAATACAGTTGCGCCTGTGGTTCGATCATTTGCGCTTTGAAGTTGGTCTACCAGTTCATGACCATAAAAAATATTATCGCCCAGTACCAATGCGCTTGGCTGATTGCCAAGAAAGGACTTCCCTAAGATAAAGGCTTGTGCCAAGCCATCAGGTGAGGATTGCACGCAGTACTCTAAATTTAATCCCCACTGGGACCCATCACCGAGTAACTCCATAAAGCGTGGCGTGTCACGTGGAGTTGAGATTAGCAAGATATCTCGAATGCCTGCCAGCATTAATGTCGTTAAGGGGTAATACACCATCGGTTTGTCATACACTGGCATGAGCTGTTTAGAGACAGCTTGGGTTACTGGATACAAACGCGTGCCGGAGCCCCCTGCCAAAATGATTCCCTTACGATTCATTGAATTTGCTACCATGGGATAAATGCCTCTAAACGCCTGATTTAAATGAACTTGCGCAGAACTAAGTCTTGAACATAAGCCGTCACTTGCCGCTGCCAAGACTGCTGTAACTGATGTAATTTTGGCATAAGACCTGAGCTACCCTCAGCTTTTCCTAGTAGGGCTTGTAAGGCGCTTGTTGCCATGCGAGAGTTCATTGGCCTAGGAGCTGGTAATGGGTAATCAGCAGCACTAATTGCCTCAATTCCAGCGGTGTTCAACTTCAGCTCTGCACCAGCATCAATTGCAACCTGAACCACGTAACAGGCTAAGGCATGCCAAGTCGTTTCTCCAGAAGGTACCGCATGGTAAATCCCGGAAGGGAATTGCCTGATTTGATTATTTTCATCGAGTACCAAGGCAAGACTGACCTCTGCCAACCATCTTGCGCTACTTGGCACGCCATACTGATCCGCAATGACTTTGAGGGTTTTACGCTCTTTGGCTAAACACAAAATGGTACGAATGAAGTTCCCTCCATCCCCATAGACCCAACTTGTTCGCAAAATCGCAAATTTTGCTTGCATGTTGTGTTGATACTTAAACACATTCTCAATCGCCTCTTCACCTGCTGCCTTACTTTTGCCATAGATACCGAGTGGATTTCGCTGATCAGTCTCTTTGTACTGGCCAACTTTAGTTCCATCAAAAACATAATCCGTTGAGTAATGTAAAAACGTAGCACCCCGCTCTTGTGCATAGCGCGCCATGGTTTCGGGGGCCTTGGTATTTATGGCAAATGCTAATTCCACTTCGCTTTCTGCCCGGTCAACCGCTGTGTAGGCGGCGCAATTAACAATCAAGCTTGGTTTGGTGTGTTGTAAAAGCACAGTAATTGCACCTTCATTACTCAAATCACATTGAGCACGACCAACATACTGAATGTGATTTTGCATCTCTAAATTTTTAGATCCTAAGACTTCTTTAAAGGCCTTACCCAGTTGGCCATCTTTACCAAATATGAGAATGTTCATCTAGGCAAGGTATCTAAATTAGACTTAACTGTATTGCTTTTTTAGCCAATCACGATACGAACCACTCACAACACCCTCAACCCAGATTGGGTTATCCAGATACCACTGCACGGTTTTTCGGATACCCGTATCAAAGGTTTCGGCGGGGCGCCAGCCAAGCTCCCGCTCGATTTTGCTAGCATCAATCGCGTAGCGGCGGTCATGGCCAGGACGATCTTT
>Ga0114968_10000566_pt1 | contig 27446 bp, 23 predicted proteins | sample M_130807_EF_Meta_FD_87020 | JGI IMG/M metagenome (GOLD analysis project Ga0114968, IMG submission 87020) | Freshwater microbial communities from Lake Montjoie, Canada to study carbon cycling - M_130807_EF_MetaG | ecosystem: Environmental > Aquatic > Freshwater > Lake | place: Lake Montjoie... | reverse complement strand
CGGCATTGACGCGTGGTCAGCCCAAGTGGACGCGAGCATCCCCCGTTACTGAGCCCATCTTGATTTCTTATTTTTTAGTTGGAATACACCCTATGAATCGCCTTGCATTCACCCCGCGCCTGCTGCCCATGGTCTTCGCTTTGGGGATAGCTTTCAATGCCCAAGCCCAAAGTTTGGTGGACCTGTACAGCGCAGCGCGCAGCTATGACGCCGGTTTTCAGGCGGCCAAGGCGCAATACGACGCCAATCTGTTTAAGGCTGAGCAAGCCCGTGCACTCAATCTGCCCAAAGCCAGCTTTAGTGCCGGCTGGAACTACACCAATTTTGAAAGCGGCGCACTACGGGCCGACCGCGCTTTTGACGCGCAAACGGCCACCTTAAGCGGCTCGCACGGCCTGTACCGCCCGGCAGACGATGCCACCTACCGGCAAAGCCAAAAGGGCATAGAGCAAGCCAGTGCCGCCCTGCGCGCCGCAGAGCAAGACCTGATCATGCGACTGGGCCAAGCCTACTTTGACGTTTTAGCTTCCACCGACAGCCTGGAGTTCGTCAAGGCGCAAAAAGTCGCCGTGCAAGAGCAGCTGGCCTCGGCCAAACGCAACTTCGAGGTCGGCACCGCCACCATCACCGACACCCGCGAGGCACAGGCGCGCTTTGACCTCGTGCTTGCGCAGGAAATCGCCGCAGAGAACGATTTGCGCGTCAAAGTGCTCACGCTGGGGCAACTGGTTGGCAAGGCCGACGTCAAGCCCCTGCCCGTTGGCGATGGCCTCAACCTGGCAAACTTCGCCCCTGCCAACCTCACCCAGTGGCTCGACCAGGCAGACAGCGCCCACCCCACCTTGGCGCAGCTAAAAATCGCGCTGGATGTAGCCCAACTGGAAACCAAAAAAGCAGAAGCAGCCCATTTGCCCACGGTTGATTTGGTGGCCAACTACCAGAGCGCTAACAACAACGGCTCCTCCTCCAGCGCTATGGGCTACGTCACCAACGCCACCACGATTGGCGTGAGCATGACGATTCCGCTGTTTGCCGGCTACGCCATACAAAACCGCGTGCGCGAGACCTTGTCGCTGGAAGAAAAAGCCCGCGCCGACCTGGACGCGGCCCAGCGCAACATCGCCCAGGCCACACGCACGGCATTTATGGGCTTGGAGTCTGGCTTGGGCCAGGTGCGCGCCTACGAAGCCGCCGCACTGAGCAGCCAAAGCGCCCTGGACGCCAACAAGCTGGGCTACCAGGTGGGCGTTCGCATCAATATCGATGTGCTGAACTCCCAAAGCCAGCTCTTTGACACCAAGGCCAAGCTTTCCAAAGCACGTTATGACGTGCTAATGGGCAATTTGCGCCTGCGCCAAGCCAGCGGCAGCCTCAAGGCCGAGGACCTGCAAGCCATTAACGCCGTTTTGCGTTAAGCCGAGGTTTGGCGCTGCGCGGCCTCTACGCGCTGTGCCAGAGCCTGGCTCAAGCGCAGCACAGCGCCACGGTGGGCCTGCGCAAAAGCCCAGGCGGCGCTGCTCGCGCGCTCCAGCGCAGCCGGGTCTTGCGCCAAAGCCAGTGCACAGTCCATGGCATCGGCCATATTCGCTTGCTCCAAGGCGGCGCCTGCGTCCTGCGCCATCTGCGCCGCTTGGGCAAAGTTGTAGGTGTGCGGCCCCATCACGACAGGGCAGCGGCAAGCGGCCGCCTCGATGAGGTTTTGCCCTCCCAGTGGCGCGAAGCTGCCGCCCAGCAAAGCGACGGCGCTCAGCCCATAGTAAAAAGGCATTTCGCCCAGGGTATCGCCCAGCCACACCTCAGCCTGCGAGAACACACTGCCATCGACCGAGCGGCGCGACACCGTCAGGCCGGCCGTTTGCAGCAACTGCGCCACCGCGTCAAAACGCTGCGGGTGGCGCGGCACGATCAGCCATTGCACCGCAGGCAGCGCCTGCCCACGCGATTGCAGTGCGCGCCATGCGTCCAGCCACATCTGCTCCTCGCCTTCGCGGCTACTGGCCAGCAGCACCACCAAACGGCCCAGGCTTTGGCACACAGCCTGCCCCTGCTCCCACTGCGCCGGATCGGGCTCGATATCAAACTTGATGTTGCCGGTAGGCGCCTCGGGCGATGCGCCCAGCGCCCGCAAACGCACCGCATGCTCCTGGCTTTGGGGCCACACCGCCGCCAAATGGCGGTAGGCCGGCACCGCTAAGGCCGCCAGGCGCTGCGCCTGGCGCAAAGATTTCGCGCTCAGGCGCGCATTAACCAAATACAAAGGCGTTTGGGCCGCATAGCACGCTTGCACCAGATTGGGCCAGACCTCGGTTTCTAAAAGCACGCCCCAGCGCGGCCGAAAATGGCGCACAAAGCGAGCGGTTGCGCCCGGCGTGTCCCAGGGTTGCCAAACCTGCAAGTCACCGGCGCGCAGCAAGGCGGCGCCCGCCTCGCGTCCGGTGGCCGTGCCGTGGGTCAGCAGCAGGCGCAGGCCCGGCCACTGGGCACGCCACTGCGCCAGCAAAGGCGCCAGCGCCCGCGTCTCGCCCAAGGAGACCGCATGCACCCAGACCAGCGGGCCGTCGGGCCGCAGCGCGCCGTAATAGCCAAAACGTTGGGCCAGAAATTGCCGGTACGCCGGTTCGTGGCGCCCGCGCAAAAGCAGTTTGAGCAGCAAAAATGGCTGCAAGACCCGCATCAGCAGGCTGTAGGCCGCCAGCGCCAGGCGCTCGCTGCCGTGCCAATCGGACACAGGTGGCGCGCTCATGCGCACGGCGCTTGGTTGTGCGCAAGCTGCACTTGCTGCCAAGCCTGCCAGACCAGCGCCCGCGTGGGTGCCTGCGCGCCGCCCACAGCCACCTGGTAGCTGCAGCCCTGCGGCCCGGCGCGCCAGGCGCGGTCCTGGCTAAAGATTTGTACATGCGGCAAACCCAGCGCAACCGCCAAGTGACTCAGACCCGAGTCCACGCCAATCACACCAGCGCTGGCGGCCATGGCTTGGGCCAAAGTATCCAGCCCTTGCTGCGGCCAGATATGCGCCTGCGGCCCCAAGGCCTGCGCCCAGCGCTGCACACGGGCTAACTCCTGCGCGCCGGCATGGGGCAAGGCCAGCGCCATGCCCGCATCGATAAGCTGGCGGCCCAGGGCCAGCCAGTCTTCCTCGGGCCACTCGTTGTCTGCGCGGGTCGTGCCATGGGCCAGCACCACCGAGGGCGCATTGCCCAAAGGTTCAAAGGCAGCGGGCTTTTCCCAGCGGTATTGGGGCGGGCGGGCCAGCAAGGGGTCTTTGTCGTAATGCAGGGCGCGCGCGGCCAGCAAACGGTAGCGCGCCACGGCATGGATGCGCGCGGGCATGGGCACCATGCGGTCGAGCAGCAAATGCACCGGCCACTCGTAGGCGCAGGCCTGGCTGGCGTTGGCATAGGTGGCCCGAAAACCCAGCGGGCGCAAGCGCGTTTGGGCAGCCACCCAGGCCGACTTGACCAGCCCTTGAAAATCAATCACCGCGTCATACGCCTCTTGCTGCAGCAGCCGGTGAAAAGCGGCACGCTCCGCCCGGTGCGCGGCATTGAAATAAGCTTTACGCCAACGCCTTTGCCCGATCGGCAGCACACGTGACAAACCCTCTACCTGGGCCACCAGGGGCGCAAACGCTTCTTCGACCACCCAGTCAATCTGCGCGTGGGGAAAGATGGCGCGCAAATCAGGCACTACCGCCATGGTCTGAATCACATCGCCCAAGGACGAGAGCTTGACGATCAATATGCGCATAGTGAAGCGGCCCGGATGCAGCGCCGCTCAGTGCGCCGCATGCGCAATCTGCGCGCCGGGCAGCACGCTGCGCAGCAGGGCCAGCATGTCGGTCTGGATACGCTCCAGGGCGGCGGCGTCGTGGCCCTCAAAACGCAGCACCAGCACCGGCGTGGTGTTGGAGGCGCGCACCAAACCAAAACCGTCGGGCCAGTCCACGCGCAGGCCGTCGATGGTGTTGCACACGGCAGGCGCCTCAAATCGGGCCGCGGCAATCAAGGCGGCCACCACCTGCGGGGCCTGGCCTTCCTGGCAGGCCACATTGAGCTCGGGCGTGGAAAAACTGGTCGGCAGACTGTGCAAAAGCACGTTGGCATCGGGCACGCGGCTGGCTATCTCCAACAAGCGGCAGCCGGCGTAGGTGCCGTCGTCAAAGCCGTACCAGCGCTCCTGGAAAAAGATATGCCCGCTCATCTCGCCGCCCAGCGGGGCATTGATTTCGCGCATCTTGGCCTTGATCAGCGAGTGGCCGGTGTTAAACATCAGCGGCACGCCACCAGCGGCCGCAATGGCCGGGGCCAGGCGCTGCGAGCATTTGACGTCAAACACAATGGTGCCGCCGGGCACGCGGCTGAGCACGTCGCGGGCAAACAGCATCATTTGGCGGTCGGGGTAGATGTTGCTTCCATCGCGGGTGATGATGCCCAGGCGGTCACCATCGCCATCAAAGGCCAGGCCGAGTTCGGCGCCCTGGGCCTGCACGGCGGCGATCAGGTCGCGCAGGTTTTCGGGCTTGCTGGGGTCGGGATGGTGGTTGGGGAAATTGCCGTCCACTGCGCTAAAGAGCTCAATGACCTCGCAGCCGATGGCCCGCAAAATGCCCGGCGCCGAGGCCCCGGCGATGCCGTTGCCCGAATCGACCACGATTTTGAGCGGCCGGTCCAGACGAATATCGCCGACGATGCGGGCGCTGTAAGCGGGCAGCACATCGTGCTGGCTGCACCCACCGCCGTTTTGCAGCACCCAGCTGGCGCTTTGCATCGTCTCGCGCAGGGCCTGGATTTCGGCGCCATAAATCGCCTTGCCGGCCAGCACCATTTTGAAACCGTTGTAGTCGCGCGGGTTGTGGCTTCCCGTCACCTGGATGCCGCTTTCGCACAGCGTGCTGGCCGCAAAGTAAAGCATGGGCGTGGTCGCCGCGCCAATGTCGATGACCTGCACGCCCGCCTCTTGCAGGCCTTGCATCAGGGCCCGCGCCAGCATCGGTCCGCTCAGGCGCCCGTCGCGGCCGACGGCCACGCTGCGCTGCCCCTGGACCATCGCCACCGTGCCAAAGGCGCGGCCCAGCGCCAGGGCCATCTCGGCGTTGACGGTCGACGGCACGATGCCCCGGATGTCGTAGGCCTTGAAAATGCTGGGGGAGAGGTTCATGAAGTGGGCGCGCCTTGGATGAATGCATGTAGCGCTGTGCGCTGTGGCGCGGATTGTAAAAGGCGGCGCGGGTGGGCCTTGGCGCCAGCCATAAGTCCGTTTATGACTACTTAAGTGCTCAGCGCTGCGTATCATCCTGCGATGTCCCGCCCGCCTAGAGCCCGTCCTACCCCCGCGTGCACACCGGCCATCGGCGCGCAGGCCTGCTACCGGGTGCTCCAAACGCGTGATGCACGCTTTGACGGCCATTTCTTTACCGGCGTGCGCAGCACCGGCATCTACTGCCGGCCGGTGTGCAAAGTGCGGATTCCCAAAGAAAGCAACTGCACTTTTTTTGTTTTGGCAGCGCAGGCCGAAGCAGCGGGTTACCGCCCTTGCCTGCGCTGCCGTCCCGAACTGGCACCCTCCACGCCCACAACGGGCGCCTGGTCGCTGCAAGATGCCAGCGCGACGCTAGCCCAGCAAGCCCTGGCTTTAGTGGGCGGCACGCCACCTGGCGGGCAGCGACACTGGACCGTGGATGCGTGGGCGCAGCGCCTGGGAGTGAGCGCTAGGCACTTGCGCCGGATCTTGGAGCAAAATTTGCACATCGGGCCCTTGCAATATTTGCAAACCCACCGCCTGCTCCAAGCCAAGCAGTGGCTCAGCGACACCCAGGCGCCCATGGCGCAAGTGGCTGAGCACAGCGGCTTTGGCAGCGTGCGGCGCTTTAACGCGGTTTTTATGAAGCATTACCGCCTCACGCCCGGCGCGATGCGCCGCCAACTTGTCAAGCCCCAGACAGACCCCGGCGCAACCCCGTCGCCCTGGGCTACAGGCTGGTCTGTCGATCTGCCCTACCGCCCGCCGCTCGATGCCGATCACATGCTGCAGTTTTTTGCCCACCGAGCCATCACGGGCATCGAAACAGTGGATCTGGCACAGCGCCAATACGCGCGCACCGTCACGGTTCATGCTGCAGGTCAAGCCCACATCGGCTGGATGTGCGCCCAATTTCTGAAAGACCGCCCTGCCGTGCGGCTGACCATGAGCGCATCGCTGGCACCCGCGTTTTTGCAGGTCCAGGCCTTGTGCAGGCAGCTGTTCGATCTGAACGCGGACCCGCTGGCCTTTGAGCCCTTGCTCAGTTCAGCCTTTCCCGGCAGCGTTGGCCTGCGCGTTGCGGGCACGGTCAACGGATTTGAGCTGGGCGTGCGCGCTATTTTGGGACAGCAAATCACGGTACAGGCGGCCCGCACGCTGGGCACCCGTGTGGCCCAGGCCTTCGGGCAGCGGCTACCCGAGGCCCCGCACAGCGCCTTGCCGACGCTGGACCTGTGCTTTCCCGAGGCGCAGCGCATGGCGCAACTGTCCGGGCCCGAACTGGGTGCCTTGGGCATCGTGCGCCAGCGCCAAGCGGCCATCATCGGCTTGGCCCAGGCGGTGGCGCAGGGCCAGCTGGTTTTGGAGCCGGGCGCCCCGCTGGCCCCGACCTTGGCCGCCTTGCAAGCCATTGCCGGTATCGGCCCCTGGACCGCGCAGTACATCGCCATGCGGGCATTGCAATGGCCCGACGCCTTCCCGGCCGGTGACGTGGCCCTGCACAAAGCACTGGGCCTGCTCAAGCACCCGCAGGCCCGGGCACTGGCGCACGAGGCCTCGCTGGCCTGGCAGCCCTGGCGCAGCTACGCCACCATCCGGGCCTGGAGCCAATTGGCCGCCAAGCCTGCCCCCTCCAACACCCCGACCCCCAAGGTGTCACCATGAAACCCATCGCAACACAGGCCGTTCAAGGCCAATTCGCCAGCCCCTTGGGGGCCCTGCACTTGCTGGCCAGCCCGCATGGCTTGCTGGGCGCCTGGTTTGAAGGGCAAGCGCATTTTCCCGATCTGCGTAGTTACCCGCGCCAAGACGCGCATCCGCTGATCGTGCTGGCTTGCCAGCAGTTGCAGGCGTATTTCGGCAAGAAGTCCACGCATTTTTCCGTGCCGCTGGACGCCAGCGCCGGCACGCCTTTCCAGCAATCGGTCTGGACAGCTTTGCAAGCGATCGCCCCGGGGCAAACCAGTAGCTATGGCGCCTTGGCCCACACCATTGGCAAACCCAAGGCGGCGCGGGCCGTAGGGGCGGCCGTGGGGCGCAATCCCTGGAGCATCATCGTGCCGTGCCACCGCGTGCTGGGCGCGGGCGGGGCGCTCACCGGCTACGCGGGCGGCCTGGACCGTAAGATCGCCCTGCTCCAACTTGAAAGTGCCATTTGACCTCTGCTGCCACGCCTTCCCCCGACACCACGCTTGCGCCCGATTCGGTACCCTCCTGGATATTGGAGTTCATCGCACTGGCGGCCATTTGGGGCGCATCCTTTCTGTTTACCCGCATCAGCACCGTTGCCTTTGGCCCCTTGGCCACCGCTGGTTTGCGCGTGGGCATCGCCGCACTGGTGCTGGTGCCGCTGATGCTGCTGCGCGGGCATGCCGGTGCTTTTGCCCAGCACTGGAAAACCGTGCTGCTGGTGGGCGTGACCAACTCGGCCATTCCGTTTGTTTGCTTTGCTTTTGCGCTGCAGTCGATTTCGGTGGGCTTGTCGTCCATCCTGAATGCGACGGTGCCGCTCTTTGGCGCCTTGATCGCCTGGATGTGGCTCGGCGAGCGGCCCGGCGGTTCACGCAGCGTGGGCCTGGCCCTGGGTTTTGCCGGCGTGGCCCTGTTGGCTTCGCAAAAAACCGGCGTTGCCACCGGCCAGCTGGACATCGCCAGCGCCTTGGGCGTGCTGGCCTGCTTGTTGGCCTGTGTCTGTTATGGCATTTCGGCCAGTTTTACCCGCCGCTACCTGGAAGGCGTGCCCTCGCTGGTAGCGGCCACCGGCAGCCAGGTGGGTGCCACACTGCTGCTGGCGCCGCTGACCTGGTGGTTTTGGCCGGCCCAAACGCCTAGCAGCAGTGCCTGGCTGGCGGCCATCGCCTTGGGCGTGCTGTGCACGGGAGCGGCCTATATTTTGTATTTCCGGCTGATTGCCAATGCGGGGCCTTCGCGGGCGCTGAGCGTGACTTTTGCCATTCCGGTGTTTGCCGTGATTTACGGCGTGGTGCTTTTGGGTGAAACCGTCAGCGCCTGGATGCTGGGCTGCGCCCTGGTCATCGTGCTGGGCACCAGCTTGTCGACCGGGCTGTGGCAACTTCCATGGGGACCCAAGCCCCAGGACGAGCAGCCCTAGCCGCGCGGGTGGTGCTGGGCGTGCAACTGGGCCAGGCGCTCGCGCGCCACGTGGGTGTAAATCGTGGTGGTGGAAATATCGGCATGGCCTAGCAGCAACTGCACGGCGCGCAAATCGGCGCCGTGGTTGAGCAAATGCGTGGCAAATGCATGGCGCAAGGTGTGCGGTGACAGCGGTGCAGTAATGCCGGCCAGCACCGCGTATTTTTTGATGAGCATCCAAAACATCACGCGTGACATGGCCCCGCCGGCCTGAGCGCCCTTGGTCGTCACAAACAAAGCGTCGGTTTGCCGCCCAGCGAGCAAAGTGCTGCGGGCCTCGCCTAAATAAGCGCGCAACCATTGGCTTGCCACCTCGCCATAGGGCACCAGGCGCTCTTTGGAGCCCTTGCCCATGACGCGCACCACGTTGTCATTGAGGCCTAGGGCAAAGACTTGGAGGCCAACCAACTCGCTCACGCGCAGGCCGCTGGCGTAGAGCAACTCCAGCATGGCGCGGTCGCGCACGCCAATGGCGGTGTGCACATCGGGTGCCTCCAGCAGGGCCTCGACTTGCGCCTCGCTCAGCGTCTTGGGCACGCGCAGCGCCTGCTTGGCTGATTGCAACTTGAGCGTGGGGTCGGTGCTGAGCAGGTTTTGGCGCAAGGCCCAGCGGAAAAAGCGCTTAAATACCGTCAAGCGCCGGTTGGCCGTGCTCGCTATGGTGGCGTCGTGGCGGGCTGCAAAAAACTGCTGCAACTGCGCCTCGTTGCAGGCGATCAGCGCCTCACCGTTTAAAAAGGTGTGCAATTGCAGCAGGTCGCGCCGGTAGGCCTGCAAGGTATTGGGCGAGAGGCCCTCTTCGAGCCACAAGGCATCGGCAAATACGTCAATCAGACCATCGCCGGGCGCACCCAGCGCCGCCTTGGCCACAGCCCGGCTCAATCCAGCTTGAGTTTGGCTGTATCTACCACCTGCTTATAGACCGCGTACTCGGCCTTGATTTGCTCGGCAAATTGTTCAGGCGTGTTGCCAATGATGAGAGAGCCGGTGTCCTCGATGCGCTTGCGCACCGACGGGTCTTCCAGCGCCTTACGCACGGCCGCATTGACCTTGTCCACTACGTCTTTGGGTAAACCTTTGGGGCCGTAAATGCCGTAAAAGGCCATGCGGTTCACTGGCTCCAACCCGACCTCTTTGAACGTCGGCACTTGCGGCAATTGCGCCAGGCGCTGTGGGGCGGCAACGGCAATGGCGACTAATTTATTGGCCTGGATAAAAGGCAAAGCCGATGGCAAATTATCAAAAATAATCGGCACCTGACCCGCGACGGTGTCATTGAGCGCCGGGCCAGCGCCCCGGTAGGGAATATGGGTTACAAACACGCCGGCTAAGTTTTTGTACAACTCCATTTGCAAATGCCCAATACCACCCGTTCCCGAGGACGAGTAAGAGTGCTGACCGGGGTGCTTTTTCAGCTCGGCGACAAAGCCTTTGTAATCCTTGGCCGCAAAGCTGGGGTGCACCGCGATCACATTGGGTGTGGCCGCTACGTTGATGATGGGCGTGAAATCGGTGAGTGAGTTATACGGAATTTTCGGGTTAATCGCGGGGTTGGCCGCGACCGTGGACACCGTAGCCATGCCTAACGAATACCCGTCGGGTGCGGCCTTGGCGGTTTCGTTGGCGCCCACCACACCGCCGCCACCGGCCTTGTTTTCCACCACCACGGTTTGCCCCAGGGCTTTGCCCATCGCCTCGGAAATCACCCGGGCCACGATGTCGGTGGTGCCGCCAGGGGCAAAGGGCACCTGCAATTTCACCGGCTTGTTAGGGTAGGCCTGCGCAAAGGCGCTGCCGGCCGCAAGCAAACCGCCCGCTACAAGGCTACAAAGCACAAAAGTGGATCGCTGCATGGCAAAACTCCGTTAGAAGGGTGAAAACAAGTGCCAATACTACAACGCCTGCCCAACAGCGCCGCTGGTATCCTCGCAAGGGTGACTTACGCCCTCCTTTTGCTTCCCGAGTTTTCGCTGATCTTATTGGGCTACCTGATCTGCCGCACCACCGCGTTGAACCGCAGTGTTTGGAGCCAGGTCGATGCGCTGGTGTACTACCTACTCTTTCCCACGCTGCTGTTTCACTCGATCATCAAAAGCCACCTGGACCTGGGCGACGCCTCGCGCTTGCTCACTGGCGGACTGCTGATTTTGGCCAGCGGCGTGCTGCTGGCCTACAGCCTGCCGTTTTTGCCCGGGCTGGGACGGCACATTCAGCGGCGCGAACACGCGGCAGCAGCGCAGGTGGGCTTTCGCTTCAATTCATTTATTGGTTTGGCGCTGGCCGAGCGTTTGGGCGGGGCCGAGGGCTTGTTGTCGATCGCGGTATTGATTGGCTTTTGCGTGCCCTTGGCCAATGTGGCGGCCGTTTGGCCAATGGCGCGCAGCAGCGGGCGCGGGTTTGGCGCGGCGCTGGTGCGCAATCCGCTCATCATCGCCACCAGCACAGGGCTGGCCTGCAACCTGCTGGGGCTGACGCTGCCGCACTGGCTGGAGCCCACCGTGGCGCGCATTGGCACAGCCTCTTTGGCCCTGGGACTGATGGCTGCGGGCGCGGGCATGCAACTGCAGTCGCTGGCGCGGGCCAAAACTTTGGGTCTGGGTTTGTTGGCGATCCGCCACCTGTTGCTGCCCTTGCTGGCTTTCCTGCTGGCTTTCACGCTAAAGCTAAGCCAGGCCCACGCGGCCATCTTGCTCACGTTTGCCGCCGTGCCCACAGCCGCCAGTGGCTATGTGCTGGCCAGCAAAATGGGCTATGACGGCGGCTATGTGGGCGCGCTCATTACCGTGTCCACCTTGCTGGGCATGGCCAGTTTGGGGCTGTCGCTAGGCGTTTTGCTGCCCTTGTACATAGCCTGAGGCACCGCACTGCGGTGGCCTGGGTCAAAGAACCTAACTCAGACTGGCGGCAAGGGCGTTTGCGCCAAAGCCCACGCCACATGCTCGCGCACCAGGCCTTCGGGATGCTCGCTTTGGCGCTGCAGCGCGGCGCGCAAGCCCTCAGGCGCGCTCCCGCTGCGCAAGGCATTGCCTGCGGCAACGGCGACATTGCGCAGCCAGCGCACATGGCCGATGCGCCGGATGGCACTGCCTTCGGTGCGGCGTAAAAACTCCGCTTCGCTCCAGTCCAGCAGGGCTGCCAGCGGCTCTGCGTTCAGGCCCGGCCGGGCGGCAAAGTCGGCCAATGTGCTGGGGCGGGCGTATTTGTTCCAGGGGCAGACGCTTTGGCAGTCGTCGCAGCCATAAATGCGGTTGCCCATCAGTGGGCGCAGCGCCTCGTCGATGGGTCCGGCGTGCTCGATCGTCAAATACGAAATACAGCGGCGCGCATCAAGCTGGTAAGGCGCCACGATGGCCTGGGTTGGGCACACGCTGATGCAGGCGCTGCAAGTGCCGCAGTGCGGCTGCACCGGCGCGGTGGGCGCCAAGGCCAAATCCACAAAGATTTCGCCCAGAAAAAACATCGACCCGGCCTCGCGGTGCAGCACCAAGGTGTGCTTGCCACGCCAGCCTAGGCCGCTGCGCGTGGCCAGCTCGGCCTCCAGCACGGGCGCCGAATCGGTAAACACGCGGTGTCCCAAGGGCCCCAGATGCGCAGCCAGGCGGTCGGCCAGGGTTTGCAGGCGCCGACGCAAAACCTTGTGGTAGTCACGCCCTCGGGCATAGAGGGCGACGGTGCCGGTATGCGGGGCTTGCAGCCGGGCCATTTCCTGCTCCGGCCAGTCGGGCGAAGTGCCCGCTGGCAGGTAATCCATGCGGGCGGTAATGACGCTGAGCGTGCCGGGCACCAGCTCGGCGGGCCGGGCGCGGGCCAGGCCGTGGCGCTGCATATAGGCCATGCTGCCGTGAAAGCCAGCCTCCAGCCAGGCCAGCAATCCGGGCTCTGCGCTGGACAAATCCACCCCCGCCACGCCGATTTGGGAGAATCCAAGCTCCTGCCCCCAGGCCTGCAGCTGCGCCATGTCCAGCACGCGGGCTGCGGGGGTGCTAGTCTGCGCGTTATGGATGTTCACGCCTTGATTGTAAAAACCCCGCCATGGCCGCTGCGCTGGCCCGACGAAAGTGCCACGGCCGCCTTTGCCCGCCAGTTGGCAGCGCTGCCTGCGCTGGCCGATGCCTTCGTCACCTTGCACGGCCCGCTGGGTGCCGGAAAAACCACTTTGGTGCGGCATCTGCTGCAGGCGCTGGGCGTGCAAGGGCGCATCAAAAGCCCCACTTATGCGGTGGTCGAGCCCTACGCCCTGCCCGGCCTGGATATCTGGCATTTCGATTTTTATCGCTTTAACGATCCGCGCGAATGGGAAGACGCCGGTTTTCGGGACATTTTTGCCAGCCCCGGCCTCAAACTGGCCGAGTGGCCTGACAAAGCAGCTGCGGTGCTGCCACCGGCCGACCTGGCCATTGCCTTGCACCCCGAAGGCGAGCAGGCCCGCGTGGCCACTTTGCAAGCCCATACCTCCAAGGGCGAAGGCCTGCTGGCGGCGCTGATGGCTTTGGGGCAGCCGCAATGAGGCGGCGCGCGCTGGTGCAAAGCGGGGCCATCGTGCTCTGTCTGGGGCACAGCCTGGTGCGCGGTGCGAGCATCGTCAATGTGCGCATCTGGCCGGCGCCGGATTATTCGCGGGTGACGATTGAATCGGACACACCGCTCAAGGCCACGCAAACGCTGATCGGCAACCCGCCGCGCCTGGCGGTAGACATTGCGGGTATCAGCCTGAACCCGGCGCTGCGCGAGCTGGTGGCCAAAGTGCGGCCCGACGACCCCAATATTGCGGGCATCCGCGTCGGCCAGTTTTCGGCCGACGTAGTTCGTTTGGTGATCGACCTCAAGGCCGGCGTGCGCCCGCAGGTCTTTAGCCTGGCGCCGGTGGCTGCGTACCAGCATCGCCTGGTGCTGGACCTGTACCCGCTGCAAGCCATCGACCCGCTGGACGCACTGATTGCGCAGCACGTGCCCAAAGCGCCGAACGCCGAGGCCTCTAGCCCGCTGCAAACCCCAAAACCGGCCAAACCTGCGGCATCGGCACCGGCGATGGGATCAACGGCCTCGGCGGCATCAGCGCCTGCTTCGGCTGCTGCAGCTACCCCCTCCTTGCCGCTGAGCGCGCCGGCCCTGGTCCTCAAACCCGGCGGCAGTCCGGGCGCTTTTATTGGCCCCAGCGCGCCGGTGACAAATACCGACAGGCTGATCATCATCGCCGTGGACCCCGGGCACGGCGGCGAAGACCCCGGCGCCATCGGGCCGGGCGGGACGCAGGAAAAAAACGTGGTGCTGCAACTGGCGTTTTTGCTGCGCGAGCGCATCAACGCAGCCAGCGTGCGCGGCAACCCGATGCGCGCCTACCTTACCCGCGACGCCGATTTTTTCGTGCCGCTGCATGTGCGGGTGCAAAAAGCGCGCCGCGTGCAGGCCGATTTGTTCATCAGCCTGCATGCCGATGCGTTTTTCACGCCCGCACCCCAGGGCGCCAGCGTGTTTGCGCTGAGCCAAAGCGGCGCCTCCAGCAGCGCCGCGCGCTGGATGGCGGCTAAAGAAAACAAGGCCGACGTCATCGGCGGGATCAACATCAAAGTCAAAGACGCTGAGGTGCAAAGCACGCTGTTGGATATGAGCACCACCGCCCAAATTTCGGACAGCCTCAAGCTGGGCAGCACCCTGCTGGGCGAAATGGGCCGGGTGGGCAAGCTGCACAAAGGCAGCGTCGAGCAGGCCGGCTTTGCGGTACTCAAGGCGCCCGACATTCCCAGCGTGCTGGTAGAAGCCGCATTTATCAGCAACCCGGAAGAAGAGAAAAAGCTCATTAGCGAGGACTACCAAAACCAGGTAGCCGATGCGCTGATGCGCGGCATCAGCGCCTACTTTGGCCGCAACCCGCCGCTGGCGCGCAGCCGTACGGTGAGTTAGTCGTTCAAGGTGCTGAGGTCTTTGGCGGGCGGGGGCAATTGCAAGGCCTTGATTTCTGTCCACACACTGGCCTGCGGTCGAAGCCCCCAGGTTTGGAAAAAGCCGGTCAGATCTTGCCCAGAAATTTTGCAGGCTTTCACCATGAAATAGCGCATTTGCGCCGCCTGGGTGGGGAGATCGGGCAGCTCCTCGCGGGTCTGCCGGTGCAGTTGCTGGAAAAAGTGATCGCCAAAAGCCAGCCACAGCTGGTGGAACATATAAAGGCGCATCCACACATCGACCGCATCGGCGTTGAAGTTTTTCTGGGCCGCTGGCAAACGCAAATACGGCTGCACGGCCCGTGACCAGGTTTTGTCTTGTTGCAGGCGGTTGGGTGTCACTTTGAGCGCCCGCTCAGCGGCCATGGAATAGATGTTGACCGTCACCTCGCCCAACGCGTCCCAGGTCCAGGTTTGCTGGTGTAAATGGCCCAACTCGTGCCAAACTCCCCAGGCATCGCCGGCCGTGCCATCGATCAAGGGGGTAAACGCAAACTGGGCGGCACCCGCTGAAAACGCAGCCCGGAAATTGGTGGCATACATCCAGCCATCGGTGGACTGGGTCATCAAAAACTGGTTGGCGTTGGGGCGGTGTTTTTCAGACGAACCGTCCAAGCCGCTGATATCGTCCTCGGCATCCAAAATGCGATCGGCAGTGCGCAGCACATAGTCTTGGTCATTGTCTTTCCACGCCAAGGCGTTTTGGCGCGAAAAAACCATGATGCTGCGCTTACTCTCCATCACTACATCGGGCGCTGTGGTGTAGGTGCTTAGTTGGGCCTGCCAATCGGCCTTGGTCGTTTGTCCGAGCACGTAGCGAGGCGCCCGCACCAATCCATGAACAAAACTGAACTTCAGCTTGTTCAGCCCAAACGGTGGAGCAGGTGCGGTGTGGCGAAGGAAAACCAAACCGCCATAAGGCCCTACTGTCAGCTTGTTGTTGCCTGCAGCCAAGGGAAACTCTTGGGGATCGCCACGGCCGGCGTAGCGCGAATAGGTGCCCACCATCAAGCGCGGCGCAGGGTGGCTGCGGTCCATCGCGCCGTCGACTTGCACGGTGAGTTGTGCACCTGCCGGCGCGTACCAACCCGTAGCGACAAAATCAGCCGTTGGCGTGACAACCAAACGGTCGGCCTCGTACTGGGCACCGGCGCGCTCGCTTAGCTCTATGACGTCGGCCGTAGCCAGGGTAATTGCGGGTGGATCCACGCCAGCCGGTGAAACACTCTGCGGCGCAGGGCCGTAAGAACTGCCTCCCCCGCAGGAAGCGAGGCCCACAAGCAGCAGCACGCTGCAAAAAATCTGGCCAGTATGCATTGAACCCCTCACAACCATTATTTATTTGGCAATTGTTAGGGATACTAGCACTAAGGGCGCAAACACGGGAAAACCCCAAGGCCTGGGCGCCAGCAGAGCCTGCGGCCTGTGCGATAGTGCGACCATGCAAAGAAGAACACTACTCAAGTTGGGAATCGGCTCGGCCCTCGTGCTGGCCGCAGCCGGTGGCGCAGTGGCATTGCTGCAGCCCGGGCTGGTCAAAGGCAAACTCAGTGCGCCAGCGCGCCTGGTGCTGCGCCGCGTTGCGCAGGCCATGCTGGCGGGCACCCTGCCCGCCGAGGCTGGCGCCCAGGACGCGGCGCTAGCAGCCTTGCTCACGCGCGCCGACGACTTCATCGCCGGCACACCGCGCGCGGTGCAGGCCGAACTCTCACAACTTTTTGCGCTGCTGCCCACCGCAGCCGGTCGCCGGGGCATCGTCGGCTTGTCTGCCTCCTGGGAAAGTGCCACGGTGCAAGAGGTCAGCGCTGCGCTGCAATCGATGCGCACGGCTGGCATGGAGCTTAAGCAGCAAGCCTACCTGGGCTTGCACGACATCGTGTGCGCCCCCTATTTTTCGGGTGAAGAATCCTGGTCGGTGCTGGGCTATCCCGGCCCCACAGCGGTCTAGTCCAGGCGCGTGGCTTGCGCCCTGTATGCCTCACTGGCGCGCCGCACACTTATCCACTTTTTCATCGAGTTAGCACGCCATGAGCAATATCCCTGATCCCATCCTCCAAGGCCTGCAACGCGGCTGGAAAGTTCTGGGCGGTAAACACGGCCCGGTGCCGGCCACGCTTAGCTGCGATGTCGCCATCATTGGCTCAGGCGCAGGTGCGGGTATCACCGCCGAGTTGCTGACCAAGGCCGGTTTGTCGGTCGTCATTATTGAAGAAGGCCAGCTCAAAACCAGCACCGACTTCAAACAACGCGAGCCCGAGGCCTATGCCTCGCTGTACCAGGAGTCCGCCGGGCGCAAAACCAAAGACAAAGGTATCACGATATTGCAAGGCCGCAGCGTGGGCGGGACGACCACGGTCAACTGGACCAGCTCGTTTCGTACGCCCACCGACACACTGAATTTTTGGCGCGACAAATTCGACCTGCCCGACTACACACCCGAGGCACTGGCGCCGTATTTCGCCCAGGCCGAAGCGCGCCTGAACATCGCCCCCTGGACCGTCGCACCCAACGAGAACAACGAGCTGATGCGCAGGGGCGCGGCCAAACTGGGCATCAAGGCCGAGGTGATGCAGCGCAACGTCAAGGGCTGCTACAACCTGGGCTCTTGCGGTATGGGCTGTCCCACCAACGCCAAGCAGTCCATGCTTGTGACCACCATTCCTTTCGCGCTGGACCACGGCGCCACACTGCTGGTGGAGACGCGCGTCGAGCGCATGGGCATCAGCAACGGGCGCATCAACGATTTGCAGTGCATCGCCGTCCAAGCCAATGGCGCGCCCAAAGACGATTCCCAAACGCCCACCCGCGTGCTAGCGCGGCACTATGTGCTCGCTGGCGGGGCCATCAACTCGCCGGCGCTCTTGCTGCGCTCCCAAGCGCCCGATCCACACCAGCGCCTGGGCACGCGCACGTTTTTGCACCCGGTGGCCATCACCACCGCCATCATGAAGAACACGGTGTCGGCATGGGCCGGGGCACCGCAGACGATTTACTCCGACCACTTTTTGCACACCCAACCCGTCGACGGCCCCATGGGCTACAAATTAGAGGTAGCGCCCCTGCACCCGGTGTTTTTCGGTGCCAACTTGCCCGGTTTTGGTGAAAAACAAGCTGCGCTTTACCGCCAATACCCCCATGCCAACGTGATGCTGGCACTCATGCGCGACGGCTTTCATGAAGGCGCCGCAGGCGGCAAAGTCGAATTACAAGGCGATGGGTCGCCGCTGCTGGACTACCCGCTGACCGACTATGTGCTCGACGGCGCGCGCCGCTCCATGCTGGCGATGGCCCAAATCCAGTTTGAAGCTGGCGCGACCATGGTCTACCCCGGCCACGAAATGGCCGAAGGGACCAGCACCTGGGAGGCCACCAAAGCGGCCATCGAGGCGCTGCCCATGAAACCTTTGCTCACCAAAATCGGCAGCGCCCACGTGATGGGTGGCTGCGGACTCTCGGGTGACGAAAAACGAGGCGTCACCCGTCCGGATGGGCAGCACTGGCAGATCGAGAATTTATCGGTGCACGACGGTTCGATTTTCCCGACCAGCATTGGCGCCAACCCGCAGCTTTCAATTTACGGCAACGTCAACCGTCTGGCACAGGGCCTGGCCAAACGCCTCTCAGGCGTAGCCGTCACCCTGGCATAAGGAATGCAGCTATGGTGCAAATTGTCCAAGCCGGCGGCGTGGTGGGCACGCGGGTGGTGCCAGTAAGGCGCCCGGACCTTAGGCAAACATGCCAAGTTTGTAGAGGTCGAAATTCTTGCCATTGGGCAGCACAGTAGCCATATCGCTTGCCGAGACGCCCATCCAGCGCGACAGTTCGGCGGCCAGTTGCTCAACCGAGGTGCTCGGCAATAAGCGCCCGCTGCCCACTTGCTCGCTGTGGGTGAGGCCGATTTGCGGTGCCTTACCGTAGAAATTGCCGCCACGCACCGCACCACCCATCACCACATGGTGGCTGCCCCAGCCGTGGTCCGAGCCGTCGCCATTGGACGAGAGCGTGCGGCCAAAGTCCGAGGCGGTAAAGCTGGTCACCATCTGGCCCATACCCAGGCCCTGCATGGCGTCGTCAAACTCTTTGCTGGCCTGGCTTAAGCGGTTGAGCAGCAGCGGGTGCTGCACCGCCAGGTTGTCGTGCAGGTCAAAACCGCCCATGCCGACCAAAAATACCTGTCGGCGCAGGCCGAGCACCGCCTGTTTTTCGATCAGACGGGCCACCATCTTGAGCTGGGCCGACAAGGAGTTGGTGGCGCTGGTGGGAAACCAGGCGTTCATGGTGGCGCTGGGCGTGGTGCCGACGGCGGCGAGCAGCGCGTCATAGGTATTGAGCGCGCTGCGGGTGATTTGGTTGTAGTCGCTGGCAAAAATGCCGGCCGGACTTTGGGTCATCAAGGTCTTGAGCGCGGCGGCAGCCGTGGCTGAGCCAAAGAGCGAATTCGCTTTGATCGCATTAACCGTGCTCGGCCCGGTGGTGCTCATTTGGTAGGTCAGCGCCTGCTGACCCGAGGTGAACACGGCATTGCCGTTGACCGAGATACAGGTCAGCGCCGCCTTCGCATTGCCGCTTTGCCACAAGTCGGCCGCGCGGCCGCCCCAACCGGTGGCGGCGCCCTCGGCCTTGAAGGTCGATTGCCAGTAGGCCTGCTGGTCGTTATGCGAAAACAGCTTGGGCGGCAGCGGCACCGACTTGGCGTTGTACTGCGCCAGCGTGGTGGGCACGATGAGCGGGCCTACATTCATCACCAGCCCGGCGCGCCCAGCGTCAAATAGGCCTTTGAGCGCCGTCATTTCGGGGTTTAGGGCCATCTGGCGCCCATCGGGCAAGGCTTTGCTCAAGGCGGTGGCGGCCAAATGGGTGCGCGCAAGCGCGATGCCGTCGTAATTCGTGCCCAGGGCGATAGGCCCCTTGCGAATGGCGTAGTAAGCGGCATGCGAGTCGGCGTCGTAAGGCAGCACCATGTTGTAGTGGTCATTGGCGCCAAACATGAAGATGCACACCAAGGCCTTGTAATCGTTGGCCGTCTGTGCGCTGGCTTCGGCTGCCAAGGCCAGCGAGCCCAGCAGGCCGGCGCTGTGGCGCAACATATCGCGGCGGGTCAGGGGCAATGCATGCTTCATTTCTGCACCAAATAGTCGGTGCTGGCCATGACCAGCGTAAGGGCCGCATACACGCGGTTGAGCTTGCCCGCGTCGGTGGTGGCGGCAATCGAGGTCACCGCCTGGGTAATGAGCGTGAGGTTTGCGGCCTCGAGCGCGCCGCCAGCCAGACTTTGGTTCAGCCAGGTCACCAGCGCGCCTGCGTCGGTGGCCAGCGTGAGCTCGTAGCTGTAATCGACCTTGATGCCGCGCGCGTTATTCACCGTACCGGCCAGGTAATTGATATACCCCACCACCGTGGGCTCGGCGGTAATTTGGAATTCAGGCGCAACCATGTTTTGAGCGCCCAGCGCTGAATTCGAGGGAACATAACCCGGCCGGAAAAAATTGAACACGCTGGCCGCGCGCAGCGGCATCTGACCCAGGGCGGTGTCGGCGTCGGTGTAGCCCAGGTTCCACAGACCATCCGCATTGGTCGCGCCAAAAGTACGGCCCCACTGCACGATGCGCAGCACTGGCTCGCGCAGCTTGCCAAACGCGGGCAAAGCGCCCGGCGTGCGCGCTTCAGCGTCCAACCATATGGCCTGGAACACCGCGCGCAAATCGCCACGCACCCCGGCGCCATTGTTGGCAAAGACGGCCGCCACGCGGGCCACATAGGCGCCGCTGGGGTTGCTGGTGACCAAGCGCTGGATCAGCTGTTTGCTGATGAAGGGGGGGGTGTTGGGGTGGTTAAAGAGCGCGTCCAGGGCAAACTTCAGGTCGGCCGCGCCATCTTCGGCAGTTACCGTCGTTTTAGCGACGACCAGCTGGCCCAAAAAGCGCTTTTCTTCCGGGCTGTGCAGCGTGCTGGTCAGCACCATGGGCAGGCCGTGGCGGTAGGCGGCTGCAGCCAGCACCCCGCTGGGGTCGGTGGCGGTGGACGCATTCCATCCGGTAAACACCTTGGCCAGACCTTGGATGTCCGTGTTGTCGTAGGTTTCCTGCGGGTTGCCGCTGCCGTCCAGCGCTAGAGAGCCGTCAGCCTGCAAGTTGTACAGGCCGATGGTAAAGAGCTGCATCACCTCGCGGGCATAGTTTTCGTCAGGTAAGCGGCCCAGCGCGGCGTTGGCCTTTTGGTTGCCCTTCATATTCAGATAGGAGCCCATGGCCGACGACAAAGTGATGGCGTCTAGCAAACTGCGGAAATTACCAAAAGCGTTCTTCTCAAGTATGTCCCAGTAATTGGCCAGGGCGAAGTTTTTCCAGGTCACCGCCCCCAGGCCCAGGGAGGAGACGACGAAAATTTCAGACCATGCCAGCACCGCTCTTTGCCGCACTGCATCGGGCGCGGCAAACAATTTCCACCACATGGCATTGGGCCAGCCACCGTCGCCGTTGATGTTGCCATTTACCGCAGCGTCGGCAAAGCCCTTGGCGATCAGCCAGTCAGTCATGCTTTGCGAGCGCGGCATGTCCATTTGCTCGGTGAGCCAGGCGGATGCGCCTTTTTGGGTCATGGCTTCCAGCGCAGCGCGGTTGCCGCCAAATGCGGCTTGGTTGATCAGGCGACTGGCCGAGGCGGCGTCGGGTAGCGCGTTGGTGAAGACAGGGCCTTGGGCGGCGCCGCCTGTGCTGACGGACGAAGCCGCGCCACCACCGCCGCCGCCACAGGCAGCCAGTGCCAGCGCGGATGCAGAGACGCCCAGCAGACGCTCGTTGCCGGGATGGCTGTCAATCGAGTGGACTTGCACGGCGCTAGTTTGCATGGGAAAGGGGCACCAAAACCAAACCCTCGTCACAGTCAATGAGTGGGCCGCCGGATGCGGACTGTGGTGGTTTGGACGGGGCCATAGTACACGAAGCAGTGACCGCCCCATGGCGGAAGCTGTGAGATTCGAACTCACGGAGGACTCACATCCTCGCCGGTTTTCAAGACCGGTGCCTTAAACCGCTCGGCCAAGCTTCCATGGGCTGAGATTCTAGCGGGTGGTAAAACCGGGGCCGCCATGCAAGCCTTCTACAGCGACCAGTTTGTGCTGCCCCTGCCGCAGGGGCATCGCTTTCCTATGGCCAAGTACGCCATGCTGCGCGATGCGCTGGTGGCGCAGCTGCCCGACATCCAACTTTTGCAGGCCCCGCGCGCCACGGACGCCGAATTGCTGCGCGTGCACACGCCCGACTATGTACGCGGCATTGCCGACGGCACGGTGCCTGCGGCGGTGCTGCGCGAGATCGGCTTTCCGTGGAGCGAGGCTATGGCCGAGCGGGCGCGCCGCTCGGTGGGCGCCACCGTGGCGGCAGCCCGCTCGGCGCTGCGCCAGGGCATAGGCGCCAACCTGGCCGGCGGCACCCACCACGCGTATGCCGACAAAGGCGGCGGTTTTTGCGTGTTCAACGACGTGGCCGTAGCCGCCCGCACCCTGCAAGCCCAGCGCCAGCGCGAAGGCGGCACGCTGCAAGTAGCCGTCATCGACCTGGACGTGCACCAGGGCAACGGCACGGCGCACATTTTTCAGGGCGACGCCAGTGTGTTCACCCTGTCATTGCACGGCGAAATGAATTTTCCGTTCCGCAAAGAAGCCGGCGACCTGGACGTGGGCCTGCCCGACGGCACCGGCGACGCCGATTACCTGGCCGCGCTGGACGGCGCCCTGCTGGCGCTGGAGGCGCGCTGCGCGCCGCAACTGGTCTTTTACCTGGCCGGCGCCGACCCCTTCGAAGGCGACCGCCTGGGCCGCCTCAAACTGAGCTACGCCGGCATGCAAGCGCGCGACCAACGCGTGCTGGACTGGTGCCTGGCCCGGCGCATCCCCCTGGTGCTGCTCATGGCCGGCGGCTACGGGGTGCAAATAGAAGACACGGTGCGGGTGCAGCTCACCACTTACCAAAGCGCGTTTGCGCATTGGCAACGGTGGCGGGAGGGCATGTCGGAAGGTATTTAGGCACGGGCCCCGCTTGCAAAGACTTGCCCAGTCGATAACTGCGCAAAGACTCTGCCAGCAACTAGCGCACCACTTCACTCCGGGTCTTGCCGGTTTGCGTGCAAACCCATTGCAAATCTCGCTGCGTGAACGACGCCCCTGGAGATGCCCAAAGGCATGCCCTCGAAGTTGAGGCTGTCGAACTTGGGGCTTGACTGTCTTGCTTAGGCGCATACAATGATATTGATATCAATAGCTTTCAAAGCCTATCATGACTACTCAAGTTCTCATCCGACTTCCCACAGAGATTGCACGGCGTTTTCGTAATGCCGTTCCTGCCCGCCAGCGCAGCGCATTTGTTGGCAAGTTGCTGGACCAAAACCTCCCGGATGCCGATGAACACATGTACGAACTCGCCCTCAAGGCTGAGGCATTTGATCGTGCCCACCCTGAAGAATTGAACGACCTCGAGTCAACGCTCATGGACGGACTTGACCCCAACGAAACCTTTGATAACGCCAAACTTTTCGTGCTATGTCAAAAATAAAACCTGAGGTAGCACGGGGAGAGGTTTATTGGGCACGACTTGATCCGACCGTTGGCTCCGAAATTCAAAAGACCCGCCCGGTGGTCGTTCTCTCTATCAATCCACTCAATAAGGCAAGAAAGACGGTGGTTATCGTTCCACTCTCGACTTCGGCACCAGCCATCGAGTTTTTGAATGTTGCCCTAAAAGGTGGCTCAGTGGCTCGATGTGAACACATCCGCTCCATCGACAAAATCCGACTTGCCGAGAAGATTGGCTCCATATCGAACGCTGATCTAGACAAGATCGAAGCTGGACTATCTCGCGTTCTTGGAATGAATCGCTAATTTTCCTATCCAGACCTGGCAGCTGATAAACCCAAGTCCATTGGCCGGTAAACCCGCAGGCACGCCCCTGCCGGCCGAGATATTTGAATGGTTTCCGGTGCTGCACAGCATGCGCAAGCGCCGTGGGGGCGACTTGTCGGGCGGCCAGCAGCAGCAACTGGCCATCGGCCGGGCGCTGGCGGCCCGCCCCAAGGTGCTGGTGCTGGACGAGCCCACCGAAGGGATACAGCCGAGCATCATCAAAGACATCGGGCGCGTCATCCGCATGCTGGCCGACCAGGGCTCCATGGCCATTGTGCTGGTGGAGCAGTACTACGACTTTGCCCGCGAACTGGCCGACAGCTATGTGGTGCTGGAGCGCGGCTCGGTGCTGGCGCGCGGGCGCGGCGCGAATATGGAAATTGACGGCGTGCGCGACTTGGTGGCTATCTAAACGGCCACGCCGGGCTTGGCTTTACATGGCCCAGATGCGCGGCGAGGTGGCAGCCATGCCCCACAGGGCCGGGCGCCAGGCCAGCCGCACCTGGCGCAGCAAGTCCATGGCGGGCTCCACCTGATCGGCCAGCACGCGCACCAGCACCACCTGCGCGTTCGGGCTGGTCGCCCCGGCGCTGGCGGCCAAGCGGTGCGCAGCAATGCGCTCGCGGGCGCTGTCCAAGGCCTGCTCGCGGCGCGCCCGGCCCAGACCGTCGGCCACCGCCAAATACAAAGTACCCAGGCATCGCTTACCGGCCATGCCCGCCGGGCTGCCCAGTAAGCGCACATCGTCGGCGGCGATGCGGGCGCGCTCCAGCCAAACGCCCGGCCACGCCAGGTGCTGCTGCAAATACCCTTGTTCAAAAGGCAGGTCGGCATGGGGCAGGCCCAAGGCGCTCAGGTCCCAGCCCATCAGCTCGGCGCCGGGCTCTAAAGCCATGTGCACGCTGTTTTCGGCGCGGCAGTCGTTGTAGCAAATGGCCTCCAAAGGCAGCCACTCCAGGCGGGCACCTGCAGCCAGACGCAAATAGGTGTTTTGGCGCGCCGGCTCGGCCGCGCTGCGGTAAAAGCGGGTAGCCCCGGGCGTGGTCAAAAGGCCATGGGCCTGCGGCCCCACGTTGACCTCCAAGTCCAAAGTATCGCCGCCGACCAGGCCGCCGGGTGGGTGCACCAGCACGTTATGGCAAACCCTATCGCCTTCAGGATAAAGGCTTTGCAAGATGCGCAAGGGCCCGACGTGCTGGTGGTGCGCGCGGGTTTTGCCTTGGTGCAAGGTGTAGTCGATCTGGAGTCGGGCGTTCCAAGGCATGAGCCATTCTAAAAGGCCTTGCCGGGAAGCCTAGGGGTTAACCCTCTCGAATTTCCCCGCGTGTCAGCCTAGTATGGCGTGTTGATACGGCCGGGGGTATGCCACCTTCAAGTGCCAAAGGCTGTCATAAAAGAACAACACCACGGAGTCTTCCCATGTCCACAGCATCACCCTCCCCCGAAACTGCCGCCGCCCCCACCATTGACGGCTTTCATCTGCTCATTAACGCCCTCAAGCTCAATGGCATTGACACACTGTTTGGCCTGCCGGGCATCCCGATTACCGACCTGACGCGCATGGCGCAGGGCGAGGGCATGCGCGTGATTTCTTTCCGCCACGAGCAGCACGCGGGCAATGCCGCCGCCGCGGCCGGCTTCTTGACGCAAAAGCCGGGGATCTGCCTGACGGTCTCGGCGCCGGGTTTTCTTAATGGTCTGACGGCGCTGGCCAATGCCACCACCAATTGCTTCCCCATGATTTTGATCAGCGGCTCCAGCGAGCGCGAAATTGTCGACTTGCAGCAAGGCGACTACGAGGAGATGGACCAACTGGCCATTGCCAAGCCTTTGTGCAAAGCCGCTTTTAGGGTGCTGCATGCGCAGGACATTGGGGTGGGCGTTGCGCGCGCCATCCGCTCAGCCTTGTCGGGCCGGCCCGGCGGCGTCTATCTGGATTTGCCGGCCAAGCTATTTGCGCAAACCATGGACGCGGCGCAGGGCGCGGCCTCCTTAATCAAGGTGGTGGACGCGGCACCGCGCCAATTGCCCGCACCCGATTCGGTGCAGCGCGCCTTGGATTTACTCAAGGGCGCCAAGCGCCCACTGATCTTGCTGGGCAAAGGCGCCGCCTACGCCCAGGCCGATGCGGCGGTGCGCGCTTTGGTCGAGGGCTCGGGCGCGCCCTATCTGCCCATGTCCATGGCCAAAGGCTTGCTGCCCGATACGCATGCCCAATGTGCTTCGGCGGCCCGTTCGTATGTGCTGGCCGAGTCGGACGTGGTGGTGCTGGTGGGTGCACGCCTAAACTGGCTGCTCTCGCACGGCAAGGGCAAAACCTGGGGCGCTGCGGGCGCCAAGCAGTTTGTGCAAATCGACATTGCGCCCACCGAGATGGATAGCAACGTGGCCATTGCCGCGCCCTTGGTGGGCGATATCGGCTCCTGCGTGCAAGCGCTGGTGGACGGCATGGGCGCGGCTTGGACCAAGGCCCCGGCGGCCTGGACCGACGCGGTTTTTAGCCGGCGCGACGCCAACCAAGCCAAGATGACCGAGACGCTGGCGAAAAACCCCTCGCCCATGAATTTCCACAGCGCCCTGAGCGCGGTTCGCTCCGTCATCAAGGCGCACCCGGATGCGATGCTGGTCAACGAAGGCGCCAACACCTTGGACTTCACCCGCAGCATCGTGGATATGTACCAACCGCGTAAGCGCCTGGACGTGGGCACCTGGGGCGTGATGGGCATCGGCATGGGCTTTGCCATCGCCGCCGCCGTGGTGACCGGCAAGCCGGTGATTGCCATCGAAGGCGACAGTGCCTTTGGCTTTAGCGGCATGGAGGTGGAGACGATTTGCCGCTACCACCTGCCTATCTGCGTGGTGGTGTTCAACAACAACGGTGTGTATCGCGGCACCGACGTCAACGCATCGGGCGGCGCAGACGTAGCGCCCACGGTTTTCGTCAAGAGCGCGCGCTATGACAAAATGATGGAAGCTTTTGGTGGGGTAGGCGTACAAGCCACCACCCCAGCCCAATTGCAAGAGGCGATGGAAGCCGCTATCGCAAGCGGACAACCTACCCTGATCAACGCTGTCATCGACGAGACAGCGGGCACGGAGAGCGGACGCATTACCATGCTTAATCCGCAAACCGCGAAAAAAACCTGATTTTTGCAATTCCAAAGGATTCTTCAGCTATGAGCAAAGCATTAGACGGCGTACGCATTCTCGACTTCACCCATGTGCAATCGGGCCCGACCTGCACCCAGTTGCTGGCCTGGTTTGGCGCCGATGTGATCAAGGTGGAAAAAGCCGGTGAAGGCGACGCCACACGCGGGCAACTGCGCGATATTCCCGGTGTGGACAGCCTGTACTTCACCATGCTCAACCACAACAAGCGCTCGATCACCGTCAACACCAAAGACCCTAAGGGCAAGGAAGTGCTAGACCGGCTGATCAAGACCTGCGACGTGCTGGTAGAAAACTTTGCCCCCGGCGCCTTAGACCGTATGGGCTTTACCTGGGAGCGTATCCAAGAGCTGAACCCACGCATGATCGTGGCCTCGGTCAAAGGCTTTGGCCCCGGCAAGTACGAAGACTGCAAGGTCTATGAAAACGTGGCGCAGTGCGCAGGCGGCGCGGCCTCCACCACCGGTTTTGACGACGGTCCGCCCATGGTCACCGGCGCGCAAATTGGCGATTCGGGCACCGGTTTGCACCTAGCGCTGGGCATTGTGGCGGCGCTGTTTCAGCGCAATAGCTCAGGGCGCGGCCAAAAGGTCTTGGCGCCTATGCAAGATGCGGTGCTCAACCTGTGCCGCGTCAAGCTGCGCGACCAGCAGCGCCTGGACCGCACCGGCACCATGAACGAATACCCGCAGTTCCCGGACACGCCTTTTGGCGATGCCGTGCCCCGCGCAGGCAATGCTTCGGGCGGCGGCCAGCCCGGCTCTATCCTCAAGTGCAAAGGCTGGGAGACCGACCCCAACGCCTATATCTACTTCATCACCCAAGCGGCCGTGTGGCCTGCGGTGTGCAAAGTGATTGGCCAGGAAGACTGGATTACCCACCCCGACTACGCGACACCGCCCAAACGCCTGCCGCATTTAAAGAAGATTTTTGCGCGCATTGAAGAATGGACTATGACCCAGACCAAGTTCGAGGCGATGGACATCCTGAACCAATTTGACATCCCCTGCGGGCCGATTTTGTCGATGAAAGAAATCGCCGAAGAGCCCTCG
>Ga0114968_10000565_pt1 | contig 27462 bp, 27 predicted proteins | sample M_130807_EF_Meta_FD_87020 | JGI IMG/M metagenome (GOLD analysis project Ga0114968, IMG submission 87020) | Freshwater microbial communities from Lake Montjoie, Canada to study carbon cycling - M_130807_EF_MetaG | ecosystem: Environmental > Aquatic > Freshwater > Lake | place: Lake Montjoie... | reverse complement strand
CTGCCCCCTCGACAGCAGCAGCACCAGGTGCGAAAACCGCCCTGAATCCTGCAGCGTCGTGGCCATTTCCTACGGGTGGCCGTCCCTGAGCTTAATAGCGAAGGTTTAGCAAGTTCAAACCGTCCGGTTCGCCGGACGGTTTTTTTTATGGCGCCGCTGAACGAGTCGTCTCGGTCTCGGTCAACGTCGCCGTCCCCAGTAGACAATCGCCATCTTCACCACCAAGCTCAGAAACTGCGATAATGTCGCCGAGGCTCCGCCTCTTGATTGTCAGTCATCCAACTCGTGGCCACCACGAGGCTTTTACCGGAGTTGCCACATGCTTGGCGAAATCCTACGTTTTCTACTCGAAATTATTTTCTCGCTTCTGGGTGCCGCCTTGCTAGCCAGAGCCTGGATCTATGCGGTCAAGCTGCATCCCTTTAATCCCATGTCGCAAGCCATACACCAGGCCACGAACTGGTTGGTACAACCGCTGCGCAGCATCATCCCCTCAGGCAAAGGTTTCGATGGTGCCAGCTTGGTTGGTGCGTATTTGATTGCAGTCATTTTTTTATCTTTACTTTGGTTGACCTCAATGGGTAGCATGCTGAGCCCAAAGCTCATCCCAGGCCTGCTCGGGGCTGCTCTCGTGACGGTTGCACGCTGGGCGTTGAATCTCGTCGTGTGGCTCACGCTGATTCAGGCTGTGTTGTCGTGGATTAATCCACTTGCTCCGATCATGCCAGTGCTGCGTACCTTAACCGCGCCGCTGCTCGAGCCCATCAAACGCATCATGCCCAATCTCGGCGGGATTGACCTCTCGGCCTTAGTGCTACTGATTTTGGCCCAAATTGCCATGATGGTTTTAAATCGCATCAGCTTTTCGTTACTCGGGATTTGACTGTGCGGGCAGACGTCCCGACGCTACATCCGACGCCTATGCGCCCCCGCCGTCACGCGCTGCGGCTGATCGTCATGCTAGCGAGTATGCTTTTACTGTGGGGCGCCACGGCGCCGCCAGTCTATACACAGCTGCTGCCCGCAACACCTCTTCGGGCAGCTTTAACACCCGCAGTAAGCCCTACAACAGCCTCCTCAATGAGCCCCGCAACGGGCTCTGCACTTCAGCCGTCTGAACGTACCGCTTCTGACATCGATGCCCAACAGCAAGAGATGCAAACACGCTTAGTGTCTACCCATGCAGACTTCATCAAAGCGCAAAATGCCTTTAAAGAAGTCAGTGCACTTGACCCCGTTGCCCTTGCCAGTGCCAAAGAACACCTCGAAGACCTCTCACATCGAAGTGATGCGTATACCCAGATTATTGATAATCTCAAAAATCTACGCCGCTTAAGTAGCAAGCTCGAAAAAGCCCGCAAAGACCGGCTTACCTGGAAGCCTCCTACGGGTTCAGCACCATGGCCGCTCGCCGTTGCCGACGATTTGCAGTTTGAGATCATGCGCGGACAAGCGCAGATTCAACACTTAGTACAACGCCGTGCCATTATTGACGAGCAACTCACCGAGCTCAAAAAATCTCGGATAAGCGTTGAGGCAGAACTGCGCCAAAGCACACAAAAACCTTTGGGGCTCACGGTACTTGGTGCACAAACCAATAAACTACAAAGCGCCGCCGAGCGTCGTTTAGCGCGCATCAACCTTGATCTGGTCAATTTTTCGATTGATAGCGATGCCATTTTGGTCGAACAGACCACCGCGGCACTGGTGCTCGCCTCGCTCAAACAAACGTGGGATGCCTACCAGCATCGTTTTAGCTTTTCGACTGAAGATTTCACAAAGATTCGGGTCAATATCGAAAAAACGATCGAGCAGCTTCGCAACCAAGAACAACAAGCGAGCGCCCGTATTAATCGAACACTCGAACAAGCCGCCCTAGCAAAGGCCAAACTCGATCAGCTTGAAAGCACGCTCAACGTGAGCGGCGACACAGTCGTTGCGGCGAGGCGTAACTGGCGTACCGCCGATGTGTTGGCCGAGGCCTCGCTGATCGAGCGCGAAAAATTTCGCGCTCAGATTGATTTAAACCTTCTATCGCTACAGTTTTGGCAAATTCGTCAAAAACTGTATTCAAGCACCGACAGTTCGAGTGACTTGGGCGACATGGCGCTTCGCCAGCAAACTCTGACAAAGCAACTTGCACAGGGGCTGGCTTATCTGACACAAATCATTGCAGACAAATCACAAGCGGCCTTCGACCTCACCACACAACTGCAACAGGCCACTGACCCTGCAGAAAAGACCTTCTTGAATGGATTACTGGGCCCGATTACACAACAAATCGATACGACGCGAAACTTATATGTATTGATTGGTCGCGTACATCAATATCTGCAAATCGTAGGCACCGAACTCGAATATGCCGATACAAACAAGACCATCATTCAACGACTGAAGGCCGCACGCGTCATCGTCATCGAGCTCAGCAAAGAGATCTGGAATTACGAACTTTTTGTCATCGACGATTCTGTCTTGGTAGATGGTCGCGAAATTAAAACTAAACGCGGCATCACGATCGGCAAAACGGCCGGCGCCATCATCATTTTAGTGTTTGGTTTTAGTCTGCTCTCTGGTTTGATTCGCCGCTCCTTGGCACTCGCGGTCAATAAAGCGAATCTGGGGCTCAGCAAATCAGTGGCGCTAGGGCGCTGGCTGACACTGATCGCGGGCTTCACGCTCATTGTGACGGCTCTGAATCTGGTCGATATCCCACTAAGTGCCTTTGCCTTTTTAGGGGGCGCACTGGCGATTGGCGTTGGTTTCGGCGCACAAAATATTTTAAAAAATCTGATCAGCGGTGTGATCCTGTTGGTCGAAAAGCCAGTTCGTATCGGCGATTTTGTTGAGATCGATAGTATTTTAGGAACAGTCACCTCGATCGGTTTACGCTTTTCAACCGTTCACGGTCCGCAGGGCGATGACATTCTCATCCCGAATAGTGTCTTGGTCGAACAAAAACTCATCAACTGGACATACTCGACACCGAGCGCACGCAAAGATGTAAAGGTCACGGTAGGTTATCGCTCAAACGTTGACACCGTTCGCGAAATTCTGGCCGCCGCAAGCAAAGACGAACCTCATGTGTTGGGTACGCCTGCCGCGCTCATTACTTTAGAAGACTTTGGCGACAACGGGCTGGTGTTTAACTTGCGCTTTTGGGTCTCTTTGCAATCGGGCGTTCCGCCCAACGAGATCCAAAGCAATCTTCGGTTCAAAATTCTTCAGGCTTTTGAGCAAGCCGGTATTGAATTACCGTTTCCACAACGCACGTTGATGTTTGATCCAGCGTCGACGCTAGCCGTACAGGTACAAGCCAGCCCGCCAACTACCCGCAACAACTCCTAAACCAGAGCGCTCCTGCCGGTGCAACAACAGCAAAATTATTGACCAGACATAGGGGTGACTCGGGTCGGGCCTGCGCCACTCACGACTTGCACCCGCTGGTTCAAGACCAACGGCACATCTGCTTCTTGAGCAATGACCCGCGTCTCGCCGTTGTCTAAGCGAACTGTAATTTCAAGACCATCTTTTTTACCGACTCGATCTTCGACGGCGTCACCGGCCAGCGCACCCAAGATCGCGCCACCGAGCACTGCCAGCGTGCGGCCCGTACCACCACCGACCGTGCTACCCATGACACCACCCACCGCACCACCCGCAATCACACCCGCACCCGAAGTGCGATCATTTTGCAGGGTGATCGGGCGAACGTTGACGACCGTGCCATTGCGTACCACTTGATCGCGTTGCGCTTGATCGTAGGTATACACGTTAGCCGAAGCGCTTGGCTTGGCGCAACCAGACACCAACGCCACACTGGCGAGCATTGCAACACCCAACGCCAGGCGTACGTTAACCCTAGAAACAACGCCTTCAGACACCGCGTGTAAAACTGAATGCATAACAAGACTCCAAAAAATTTCAATACTTAGCCGGGCAAATGGCTACCGTAGTGAGCATGCAACAACGCGTCGATTTCTGCTCGCGTGGGTGCATGGTTTTGCGGCCCGCGTGAAGCAATTTTAATTGAACCCATCAAGTTGCCTAGCTTACAGGCTTCGATCCAAGTCCAGCCAAGCGTCAACGCATAGAGTAAACCGCCGCGGTGCGCATCACCACAGCCTGTTGGATCAAGCACGGCGTCGGGGATCACCGGCGCAATATGATGCTCTTGTCCCTCGGTGTAAAGCGTGGCGCCACCGGCACCTCGGGTCACGACCACCGCCTGCAAACCCTTCGCTAATTGCACAACAGTTTTACCGGTGCGTTGCTCAACCACACTCGCTTCATAATCATTGACGGTGAGTGCCTGCGCGAGCGCAATCATCTCTAAAATGTCTTTACCGTCATACAGCGGCATCGCTTGACCCAGATCAAAGATAAAGGGCGTCCCCTGAGCATGCAGGCGCTTGGCATGCGCCATCATGCCCGCCTTAGAGTCGGGCGCAACAATTGCCCACGCGGCTTGATGCCCGGTTAAATCATTTTCAGCAGAGCGATCCATCGCGCCTGGATGAAAAGCGGTGATTTGATTGTCATCGAGGTCAGTCGTGATAAAGCATTGTGCCGTCAAGGTCTCAGGCAAACTCTTAATCATGGTGGTGTTGATACCAAACTGCTCAAAGCGCTGCAGGTAGTCGGTTGCGTCTTCGCCCACCGTTGCAACGGGTACGGGCTGACCACCCAGCAACTTCAGGTTATAGGCGATGTTACCGGCGCAGCCACCAAACTCACGGCGCATTCGGGGTACCAAAAATGACACGCTTAACGCATGAATACGATCAGGCAAAATGTGATCTTTAAACCGACCATCAAACACAGCAATCGTGTCAAAGGCCACCGAACCACAAATCAATACAGGCTGAGTCATACTATTCTCTTAGGGAAAAAATCGATTGAGTTGAACACCGCTAATCTGTAAACCATTCACCACCAGCGGCACACTGAGCTGCACTTCTTGCTGTGCGCCAAACGGCCTCGCAACCATTGACTCTGGCAAATACAACTCAGGCGCAAGCACCTTTCTCAGAACCGGCGTACCTGAAGCATCTTTTAGCTCAACTGAAAGATGTGGCCAAGGCTGGATTTTGTCGTAACGATTGCGCATTGAAAACTTAAGTGTCAGGCTGCTTGGCTGCCCCTCGGCTTGTCCAGCCGAAAGTTGTTCGAGTGCGGTAGAGTCGATCGTAATACGCTCAAGATGCCGCACGAAAGAGACTTCACATTTTAATTGAACGCACGCTGCACGCGCCAACGGCAGCAAACTTGGCACACGCGTCACCAACTCATTGCGGTACACGTACATCAACTGCAACAATAAGAGTGCGCCAGCCAAAATAACCAATACCATCCAAAGCCCGTGACGCAACCCATCGAGTGGCGTCTCGTCGATTAAAAAATCGGGTGTGCCGCGCCCCGCAGCTAAGCGACTCTCGCCGCGCAACCGTGCTTCACCTTGCACCCGAAGTGTCGACAAGCGCTTATGTATTGCTTCGCGCTGAGCAATCGGCGACTGTCCAAGCGTCGGCTCGCGTTCATGCGCCGCTTCGCGCTGAGCAATCGGCGGCTGTCCAAGCGTTGGCTCGCGCCCAAATAGTGGCTCACGCTCGGGCCTGGATGCTTGATAAAAAGACGGCTCTGGATGTAAAGCGGCAAAGGGCTCAGCGGGTTCGGGCTCTAGCTCTGCACCGGTTTGCGCTCGGCGCCGTAGCACCGACGGCGCGCTAGGCGCTTGCGCGGACGCCTGCACGGATAAACGATTGGGCACACGGTTCGGGCTGCTTCTTTGTTCAGGGCTCGACTCACGCCGCAGGGGTGGGCTGAACGTGTGTTCATCACCTCGCGCAATTGTTTGCGCCGCAGGGGCTAAGTTTTCACCCAACGAGGCTAGCGCTTCGCCCGAATTTGCCGCGCGTTGCGTCAAAACAGGTAAGCGACTTTCAAGGGCGGCATGCCCATCAAAAATATGGGTACAACTGCCGCACCTGACCAGCCCCTCATGCACGCGCAGTTGCTCAAGCGACACCATAAAGTCACTTTGGCACTTTGGACAACGCGTGACAAGACTCATGCAATAGCCTTAGAAATGGACGTGCACATATTTTAAAACCGACGCGCGATCAACCTCGGGGTTTGCTGCCGGCTAGACACACCCAGCCGTCGCGTGCCTGCCAGACCGAAAGTGGTAACCACGGCGCGTAAGCGGCAGCAACCTCTTGTGCCTGCCTCTCGAGCACGCCTGACAAAATCAATTGTCCACCTGAACGTACGCGGCCAGCAAGCATTGGGGCCAGCACTTTAAGAGGATTCGACAGAATATTGGCCACAACCACGTCAAAATGACCCTCAGACAAATCATCAGGCAGCATGGACTGCACCACGACGTGATTGGCCTGTGCATTGTCATGCGTGGCCTGTACGGCTTGCTCGTCGATATCGACACCAGTCACCTGGCCGGCACCGAGCAGCACGGCAGCAATCGCCAAAATACCCGAGCCGCAACCATAATCCAACACCGAGGCGCCCGTTGGTAATGTGTCAGCCAACCACTCTAAGCAGAGGTGCGTCGTAGGATGACTGCCCGTACCGAAGGCCAGACCAGGATCTAACTGAATCGCGATGCGGTTCGCCTCGGGCACCACCGGCATTTGATCCGCATGCCAACTCGGCACAATCAGGATTCGAGTACCGACTGTGATGGGCCCAAACTGCGATTGCGTCAGGCGCACCCAATCTGCATCGGGTACTTGACGTAAGTGCCATGGCAACTCAGAGGTGCTATCCAGATCGAGTCGCGCAGCCGCAAGCAGCTGCTCGGGATCCGTGCCATCGGCCAGTAACACAATGACGCGATTACGGCTCCAGGCTTGCGTATTAGGTTCGCTACCAGGCTCACCAAACAAAGGCTGTTCATCATCGGTATCTGAGTCGGCATCTTCAACCGACACCGACAGCGCACCACATTCGAGCAAAGCGTCAGACAAAGGTTCAGCTAAAGCACCCGGACACAACAACACCAATTCACGCATGAGAGTTTCCGTTAGCGAGAAGCAGGTCGCGCGGCAAGTTTGTGTTCAAGGTAATGGATACTTGTGCCGCCAGCCATAAACCGGCTATCCACCATTAACTCGCGATGCAGAGGGATATTGGTTTTAATCCCTTCGACCACCATCTCAGATAACGCAATATTCATGCGCGCCACGGCCTGCTCGCGGGTGTCGCCATAGGTGATGACTTTAGCAATCATCGAGTCGTAATACGGAGGCACAAAATAACCGTTGAACACATGCGAATCGATGCGAACACCCGGGCCGCCTGGCGTGTGCCAGTTTGTGACGCGCCCAGGGCTCGGTACAAACGTAAAGGGGTCTTCAGCATTGATGCGGCACTCAAGCGCGTGGCCTTTAAAAGTGATGTCACGCTGGCGCAGGGTAAATTTTTCGCCGGCGGCGACACGAATCTGTTGTTGCACCAAATCAATGCCTGTAATGAGTTCAGTCACAGGGTGCTCAACCTGAATACGCGTATTCATCTCGATGAAATAAAACTCATCGTTCTCGTACAAAAACTCAAAAGTACCGGCGCCACGATATTGAATTTTGCGGCACGCCTCAGCGCAGCGCTCGCCAATCCGTTCAATGAGCTTACGGGCGATGCCGGGGGCTGGCGCCTCTTCGATGACTTTTTGATGGCGACGCTGCATTGAACAATCGCGCTCGCCCAACCAGACTGCGTTACGACCGCCATCGGCTAGCACCTGGATTTCAATATGACGCGGATTTTCTAGAAACTTCTCGAGATAGACCTCGGGGTTATTAAACGCTGCGCCGGCTTCGGTTTTAGTCATCGCAACCGAAGTGAGTAACGCGGCCTCGGTGTGCACCACGCGCATGCCTCGGCCGCCTCCGCCCCCTGCAGCCTTGATGATGACTGGGTAACCGACCTCGGAGGCCAGTCGCAAGATTTCGGCAGGATCTTCAGGTAACGCACCGGGCGAGCCAGGCACCACCGGCACGCCCGCTTCGATCATGGCTTGCTTGGCACTCACCTTATCGCCCATCAGACGAATCGATTCTGGGCGCGGGCCGATAAAGACGAAACCACTTTTTTCAACGCGGTCTGCAAAGTCAGCGTTTTCGGATAAAAACCCGTAGCCTGGATGAATCGCTTCGGCGTCGGTGACTTCGGCCGCAGCAATAATAGCGGGCATGTTTAAGTAACTATCGCGTGAGGCCGCCGGGCCAATACAAACCGACTCATCGGCGAGACGCACATACTTTGCATCGCGATCCGCCTCAGAATGCACGACTACGGTTTTAATACCCATTTCGCGGCAAGCACGTTGAATACGCAGCGCGATTTCGCCGCGATTGGCGATCAGAATTTTTTCAAACATGTCAGACGATCACAAAAAGCGGTTGGCCGTACTCAACGGGTTCGCCGTTTTCGACCAGAATTTCGGTGACCACACCAGACTTATCCGCCTCGATTTCATTGAGCAGCTTCATGGCCTCAATGATGCAAAGAGGCTCGCCCTCTTTGACGGTTTGCCCCACTTCGACAAAGGCGGCCGAGCCCGGATTGGCAGCGCGATAAAAAGTACCGACCATAGGAGCTTTGACTGTATGCCCGGGGGCAACAGGCGCCGCCTCGGGCACCGGGCTACCTGCAACGCCAGCAGCAGGCGGCGCAGGCGCATAGCCAGGTGCCGCAACCGGCGCAGCGTAAGCGACCGGATGCTGTGCTTGCGAAAACTTAACAATGCGGACCTTGCCTTCGCCCTCAGTGATTTCGAGCTCGGCAATGCCAGATTCTGACACCAGGTCGATCAAGGTTTTGAGTTTTCTGAGATCCATGTTGATATTTCCGTAAAGTTCTAGATTGAACAGTCTTAAGCCTGACAGGCCTTAAGCCGTTTGCGAAGGCTGCGCGGCAAACCGCACAGCAGCTTCGTACCCATAGGCGCCTAAGCCCACAATCACCCCCACCGCTAACTCAGATAAGTAAGAGTGGTGGCGAAAAGATTCGCGTTTATAAACGTTTGAAAGATGCACTTCGATAAAGGATATTTTGACCGCCGCCAGAGCATCACGAATCGCCACGCTCGTGTGTGTGTAAGCACCTGCGTTAATCACAATAAAGTCGGTTCCGTCCGTGCGTGCGGCCTGGATGCGATCCACCAATTCGCCTTCGTGGTTACTTTGATAAGCCGTGAGCGTCGCGCCCAGACTGCTTGCCAAGGACACAAGATGCGCCTCAATCTGTGCCAAGGTCGTGTGCCCATAGAGATGCGGCTCGCGTAACCCTAGCAAGTTCAAGTTTGGGCCATTCAAGACGAGAAGGCGTTGTGCCATGCGTTGAGCTCGGTTGTGAGGGACGAAAAGTGAGACGGCAAGCGACCAGACATCAGACAAAACAATCCAATAGAGCGCATTTTTACGCTAATTGCTGCGATTTGTCTATCTACGTCTTCGATTTGGTAACGAGACGTTCAATGCGACTGCGTAAATCTGTGGGCTCAACTTGACCTAGAATTGAATCGAAAATGGTGCCATTTGCATCGAATAGCAGGGTAAAAGGCAAACCACCCGCACTATTGCCTAACTCGCGTACCATCGCAATCCCTGCATGGCCCGCAACAAGCAATTGATACGATACTGGTAGTTTAGCAACAAATTGGGCGATGTTTTGTGCGGTATCGATACCAATGCCAACAAAGGTGATTTCAGGGCGCTCTTTAGCCATGCTATCGAGATACGGCATCTCTTGTACGCAAGGCGCACACCAGGTGGCCCAAAAATTGACCACTAGCGGTCGCCCCTTCAGCGTACTCAGCAAAAACTCTTGGCCATCCAGCCCAGGTAACCGCGCTTGATACAAGGCCAGAGGGTTGGCACTGACCCGTGTGGGCTCAGCTGACATCCCCACGGCCCGATTGGCTGCGGGGGCCGACCGCGACGAGGCACGCCAGGCTGCCCAGCCAGTTACCGCGATCGCAGCCAGGCCACCTGCACCCAGCAGAACAGTTCGTCGTTTCATAGCTTGCATCATACCGTCTCACTCTACAATGTAGTGGGGAGAATTTTCATGCATTTGCACATCTTAGGAATCTGCGGCACGTTTATGGGCGGGCTCGCGCTGATCGCACGCTCGGCTGGTCACCGCGTCACGGGCTGCGATGCGGGTGTCTACCCCCCGATGAGTACGCAACTGCAAGAGCAAGGCATCGAACTGCTTGAGGGTTTTGATCCAAGCCAGCTTGCTCTCAAACCCGACCTTTTTATTATTGGTAATGTGGTCTCGCGCGGCAACCCACTCATCGAGGCGATTCTCGACGCTGGCTTGCCCTACGTCTCGGGCCCGCAGTGGCTGGGCCAAGAAATACTACAGGGTCAACACGTGCTCGCCGTTGCAGGCACCCACGGCAAAACGACGACCAGCGCGATGCTGGCCTGGATCCTGCAACAGGCGGGGCTTGAACCAAACTTTTTAATCGGCGGCGTGGCCCCTGGACTCGAACTTTCGGCACGCTATCGCCCTGAGCGTTCGTTATTTGTCATCGAGGCCGACGAGTACGACACCGCATTTTTTGATAAGCGTTCAAAATTTGTGCATTACCGGCCGCGCACTGCAATTTTGAATAATCTTGAATTCGATCATGCGGATATTTTTCCTGACTTAGCCGCAATCGAAACGCAGTTTCATCATTTGCTGCGCACCGTGCCCCGCAATGGCTTGGTGCTTGCGCCGGCCCACGATCAAGCCTTAGCGCGCGTACTGGCGCGTGGTTGCTACAGTACGCTCATCACCACCGGAGCCACAACCGGTTGGCACACCCAAAATGTAGACGCCACTTCGTTTGACGTTTTTAATGGTTCGCAGGCGCTCGGGCGCGTGCAGTGGTCACTGACTGGCGCGCATAACCAAGACAATGCTCTGGTGGCGCTGCTCGCCGCCGAACACGCGGGTGTTTCACCCGCCCAAAGTATTGAAGCGCTCAGTCAGTTTGCAGGTGTCAAGCGGCGCATGGAAATCCGCGGTACGGTCAAGGGCGTGACGGTCTACGACGACTTTGCCCATCACCCCACCGCCATCCAGACAACGCTCGAGGGCTTGCGCGCAAAAGTGGGCACCGCACGCATTTTGGCGGTCATTGAACCTCGCTCAAACACCATGAAACTCGGCACGATGGCGGCCCGTTTACCCGCCGCAGTTGCCGCGGCCGACCTCGTCTTTTGCTTCGGGCAAACCGAGGGCAAACAGGCGCTCGGCTGGGATCCCTCTGAGGTGCTGGCCTCACTGAGTACTCGCCTGCAAGCGCACCACCAACTTGACGCCTTAGTACACGCACTCGCCTCGCAAGCACGTCCGGGCGATCACATCGTTGTCATGAGCAATGGTGGATTTGGCGGAATTCATACCAAACTCCTTGAGGCACTGGCAACAACACAGGCTTAACACGCACGCCCTTTTATTGAATCCCGCCGGCGGGTCAATCCTCAGTGAATCCCGCCACCCATTCAGTTTTATGACAGCCCGCTTCACACTCAGCGAGCGCATTCAGTTTTTACCGGAACACTACATGTACGTTTTATTTGAAGAAGATGGCGCTTTTAAAACAGGCCACATCCTATCAGAGGCAGATTCCGCCCTACAGATCGAATCCAGTTCGGGTAAGCGCAGCAAAATTAAGCGCAGCAACTGCCTGTATACCTTCACGACCCCTGCACCTGAAGCCTTAATGTCTCAAGCCGAAACGCTCTCGCAAGACATTGATCTACAGTTTCTCTGGGAGTGCGCGCCGCAAGACGAGTTTGATGTCGAAGGCTTAGGCGCCGACTATTTTGGCCATGCGCCGGATTCGCTTGAAAAAACAAGCTTGCTGCTACGCTTGCACAGCGCACCGGTCTACTTTCATCGTCGTGGCCGCGGCCGCTACAAAGCTGCGCCACCCGAAATTCTGACAGCCGCGTTAGCGGCACTAGAAAAAAAACAACGGCAAGCCGCGCTCACGAAAGAATGGTCTGATCAAATGGTGGCCGGCACCTTGCCTGCCGAGGTGGGTGACCTCGCCATCAGCCTGATTACTCGCCCCGACAAAAATTCACAAGCCTGGAAAGCGCTAGACGCCGCCTGCACTGCGACACGTCAAGCCCCCGAACGACTGCTACTCAGCCTGGGTGCCTGGCCTCACGCGTTGGCGTTGCACAAAGGGCGCTTTCTGGCGACGCATTTTCCGCGCGGCACGCACTTTGCCGAGGCTGCACTCGCGGTCGTGGGCCAAGACTTACCCTTAGCCGAGGTTGAGGCCTATTCAGTCGACGACATCACCACGACTGAGATCGACGACGCGCTCTCGGTCAGCATCCTGCCTGAGGGCAATATTCGTGTGGGGATTCATATCGCCGCGCCCGGCCTTGCCGTCACGCGCGGCAGCGACCTCGATGCCTTAGCGCGCGCCCGGATGTCGACGGTGTACATGCCCGGCGAAAAAATACCCATGCAACCCGATACGGTCATCGAGGCGTTTTCGCTGGATGCAGGCCGTGCTGTGCCGGCCTTGTCGCTCTATGTCACCGCCAATCCGCTCACCGGCGAGATCCTGGGGCACGAAAGTCGACTCGAGCGCGTGATCGTCCGCGAAAACCTGCGCCACAACCAGCTCGACGAAGCGTTCACCGACGAGGCGCTTGCCGACACCGCACAAGTGCTGCCCTATAACGATTGGATTCGACCGCTTTGGGAACTTGCACTCGCTCTCGCCAAGCAACGTGAACACGTGCGAGGCAAGCCAGAAAATAATAATCGTGTCGAATATAGTTTTTATGTCGATGGCGATCCAAATGACCCGGATACTCCCGTGCGAATTTTGCCTCGCCGTCGTAACGCACCACTCGATCGGTTGGTCGCCGAATATATGATCCTGGCCAACAGCACCTGGGGCGGCTTATTGGCCTCGTGCGGCCTACCCGGCATTTATCGCTCACAACAAATGGGCCGCGTGCGCATGAGCACACAAGCCTTACCCCACGAAGCCATTGGCGTGCCGCAATATGCCTGGTGCACGTCGCCGCTTCGACGTTATGTCGATCTGGTCAATCAGTGGCAGTTGATTGCAGCGATTGAGCACGGTGTGTCTGCGCCTCTCGTGGCGCCCTTCAAGCCTCGCGATGCAGACCTCTTTGCCATTATTGGTGGCTTTGAAGCGCAATACGTTGCCTGGAACGACTTTCAAAACAACATGGAGCGCTTCTGGTGCTTACGCTGGTTGCAACAACAGCAGATCACCACGTGTACCGCCACCGTTTTAAAAGAAGATTTAATCCGGCTCAACAATGCCCCCTTGGTGGCACGTCTGGCTGGCTTGCCACAACTCGGTCGCGGTCAACAAATCGAATTGCAGATCACGGGGGCCGACGAACTCGCGCTTGAGCTTGAAGCGCGCTACGTCAGTATGATTGATGCGGTTGTTGAAGCCTCTGAGGTCGCCGATGAACCAGAAGCAAACTTGGCCGCCACAACTGAACTTGAGACTGCTCAAGCCCAATCGCTCGAGGTCGATGAGACTAACACCAGCGGCGCCGCAGCCGCAGTAATCGAAACCGTATCGGAAAAAGACTCCCCCGTTCCGATCATCGCGCTTGCAACACCCGCGGCAGAAAGCTCTAATACAGGGTCTGGGCTCACGCCTCCACTGACTTAAAAATTGCGTTGAACACTTTAGCCACTTCGCGTGCCACAAGCTATCCGGTTGAGCCTCTTGAACCGGATCGCGCCTCAACACATTTTTTGCGTTGGGCGATCTTGCTTTCGCTACTTTTTCATGCCGCACTGCTAGGGTGGCAACGAAACGTTGTTGCGCCCATGCGGCCACCGGTTTCAGGTCTTGAGATCGTGATGATGAACGCTGGCACCGAAAGCGCACCCGTCAACGCCCAAGTGCTGGCGCAGGTCAACGTAGACGGTGGCGGTCAAGCCACCCGCGGCGTGGCCTCAAACACACTGCCTTATTTTGGCGAAGCTCCAGAAGAGATTGTCTTAGAGCGTTTGATTAAGCAACGCCTGCAACTTGAAGCTGAACAACAACAGCTACTGACTCAATTGAAGTCAGCCCAGTCGACCCCAGAAAATCGTCCTGCCGAACAGTTTTTAAAAGAATCTCAACAACCCGGCCAAGACCAGCGCGATCAAGAGCAAGTTCTGCTGAACAATTCACTGACCGCCCTGTCAGAGCAAGTACAACAGTACAACCAACGCCCGCGCAAACTGTTTGACGCTCCCGCGGCACAACAAGCACGTTATGCCGAATACATTAATCTGTGGCGCCAGCGCATCGAGCAAATTGGTACGCAACAATATCCAAAGGGTAGTGACGGCAAAGCCTATGGGTCGGTTCAGGCCAGTTTGACCATCCGTTCAGACGGCGTACTCACCGACATCAGCATCGATCGCCCCTCAGACCAAGCCCTACTCAACCAAGCCGTCAGACGCATCGCGCAACTCTCCTCCCCTTTTGCGCCGTTTCCTCGCGAGATGGCCAAGCAAGTCGATCAAATTGTGCTAACGCGCACCTGGCATTTTGTCGACGGAACCCTACAGACTCGTTAATCATGATCATCACCTCGCCCGCCAGCCAGATCTCTACCCAAGCGACACGTTGCGCCGTGATCGGCAATCCTGTGTCGCATAGCCGCTCACCCGCAATTCACCAGCAATTTGCACTGCAAACAAAACTGCCGCTGCAATACGACCGCTTGCCCGCCGACGTTGATCAGTTTGTACCGACGGTGACACACTTTTTTGCGCAAGGCGGCAAAGGCTTAAACGTCACGGTCCCCTTCAAGCTTGAAGCTTGGCAAATCGCTCGCGAGCATCTCAGCGTACGGGCCACCTTGGCACAGGCTGTCAACACGCTTTGGCTGCAAGACGGTGCCTTGCATGGCTGCAACACCGATGGCATTGGCTTAGTCACAGACCTACAACGCCTGGGGCTGCCCCTAAAAGACGCACGGATCTTAATGATCGGCGCAGGTGGCGCCGCCCGTGGCGTCATTGGTCCATTGTTAGCTGCGGGCTGCGCGCATTTACGTATCATCAACCGCACCCCCGAGCGTGCGCACGCGCTGATTAGCGCCTGGCCACGTGAGCACGTGCCAACGCCTGACAGCCTGTCGGCGGGCAGCCTTGAGCAAGCCAGCTCGGCGCAAGGTTGGGATCTGGTGCTCAATGCCAGCGCAAGTAGCCTGAGTGACGCAGCGCCCGCCGTCCCTTCGGGGCTTTACGCCGCGGGCGGTTGCGCTTACGACATGATGTATGCCGCACAGCCCACCGCTTTTATGCGCCAGGCGCAAGCCGATGGCGCACAGCAGTCGCATGATGGGCTTGGCATGTTGGTCGGGCAAGCCGCTGAAAGTTTCTACTTGTGGCATGGCATACGACCAGAAACCGACTCTGTTTTACGCATGATTCGCGCAGAGCTCGACGCCTCGCGCTCAAAAAAGCCTTAAGGCGCGACGTCAAAGCATCACGAATGCCTCTGCCGCAAAATAAACTGCCGAGTTCTGAATCACCAATGCCCTTACCCCAAAATAAACTCCGGCGTTCGGAACTTACCAACCTGCGTTGGGGTTTAAACTAAACGCATGCGCACCGCCCGTCGTTATCTCGCCCGCGAAATTTATCGCTCTACTTCTGTAGTGCTGCTCGCCCTGCTTGGCTTGTTCATGTTTTTCACCTTGGTTGACGAGCTCGACAGCGTCAGCGACAAATTTCCACTAGTGGCCTTGTTTTACCTGCAAGCGCTTTCGATCCCAACCCGGCTCTACGATCTGTTACCCATCGGTTTGCTCATTGGCGCTATTTTGGCGCTCGCAGGCCTTGCGCAACGTAACGAGCTTGTAATTTTGCGCGTCTCGGGTGTAAGCGGCATGGGCTTACTCAAAATGCTATGGCTGATTTCGATTCCGATTGTGTTGGGGGCCACCGTGCTCTCAGAAGTCATCACCCCGATCGCCGAAATCAAAAGCAGTGAAGCAAATCTTCTGATGCGTGGGCGAGTCGAGGGTGGGCGCCTGGCGAGCGGCTATTGGTTCAAAGAACCCACTGAGGGCGGCGGCACGCGCGTCATCAACATTGGTAACCTGCTGGCCTCGGGCAACGCTGCTAATTTGCGTCTCTACGAATTTCCAGACGGCACAGCCCTGTCGTTGATGTCAACCGCAGAATCCGCGCGCTTTGTTGACGGGCAGTTGATTATGCAAAATGTGATCGAAACGCGCATCTCACCCGAAACCAAAAGTGTTCTGGCAGACGCTAAAGTGTCTGAGCGCCCGGTCGTTGTCAAAGAGAATTTCGCCACTCGTCAAGTTGAAACAACTCTCAGTGCCGAGCGTCTGGTGGCACGTATTCTGACTCCAGAACGCATGACACTCAAAGCCTTACATGATTACATTCAGTATCTTGACCGCAATCAGTTGCAATCCGACCGTCAAGTCGTGGCGGTGTGGCGCAAGCTTGCCTATCCGTTCACATTGGTTGTGATGTTAACGATTGCAGCCCCCATTGGTTTTATGCAAACGCGTCGCGGCGGAGTCGGTGCAAAAGTCTTTCTTGGCATCTTGTTGGGCACCGGTTTTTTTATGATCAACCAGCTCGCGCTAAACGTTGGGCTACTCTATAAATGGCCACCGGTTGTCACGGCACTACTCCCCAATATTGGGGCCATGGTGCTAGCGCTTACGGCCATCCTGGCCATGGAGCACCGTAACGCCATCATTAGCAAAACCTTTGGCGTCTGGTTAGGTCGAAAGTCAACGGTATGAGCATGCGCAGCATCTGGATGGTTGGCGATATTCAAGGCTGCTGCTCATCACTTGACGAATTACTGGCGCACCCTGAAATCGCACAAGAGCCACTGGCGCGTTTTTGGTTTGCCGGCGATCTGGTCAACCGCGGCTCGCAATCGCTCGCCACCTTGAGGCGCTTGATGGCGCTTGAAGAGCGCAGCATTGCGATTCTGGGCAATCACGATCTGCACCTGCTCGCCGTCGCGGCAGGGGTGAGGCGCTTAGGCAAAAACGACACGTTGCTTGAAATACTCGAGGCGCCCGACAGTGAAGACCTGATTAACTGGTTGCGTTGGCGCCCCATGGCGCACTTTGAACTCAACCACTTATTGGTGCATGCCGGGGTGTTACCCAAGTGGGATGTGCACAAAACACTCTCGCTGGCCAACGAAGTTGAGCAAGCGCTGCGCAGCCCGAATTGGCGCAAGAGCCTAGAAAAAATGTATGGCAACGAGCCTGATCACTGGAAAGAAGGTCACACTGGGGGTAAACGGCTGCGCGTCATTATCAACGCGCTGACAAGGCTACGCATGTGCACCAGCAAAGGTCACATGGCCCTGTCGCTCAAAGCGGCTCCCGAACTCACTCAAGGCGACTTGATGCCCTGGTTTGATGTCAAAGGTCGAGCCACGCAAGACGTCACGATGGTATTTGGCCACTGGTCAACGTTAAATCTTATGCTGCGCGATAACGCAATTTGTCTGGATACCGGTTGCGTGTGGGGCGGAGAACTGACCGCCGTGCGCCTGCAAGACCGCCGCACGATTAAGGTCGCTTGTCCACAAAGTCTGGCGCCTGGCGGCAATTAACTTTTTGGCGCCCCGCGCCTCAAGTAACTATTTTTACTTAAACCAGTCAAGTAGGATCGCGTTGGTTTGCTCAGGCGCCTCGTATTGCACCCAATGGCCAATCTCAGGCAAGATGATTCCCTTGCGATTGGCGTGCGGATCAATCATATTTGCCATCAAATATTCTGGGTCACAGGTAATGTCATGCGCCCCCCACACAATCAGTGTCTGACCGCTGTAATCGTCAAGCGCAGGTCCAAGTAAATCACGCCCCGAAATCCCGCGACTGCGAAATCTGGTTTGCACACACGAATAGGTGTGAATGTCGAGCGCGAACGGATCAATCGCTTCGTCGGCGTACAACATGTGCGCCCATAAATTAAACCGCATGGCCTCGCGCAGCTCTTCGTCGCCTACAGCGCGCTTCCAGTTCACCAGTTTGCCACGTTCGCGCCTTGGGCCACCGTGTCCGCCGGGGCCGAGTATCGCTAAACTTTTAACCGGCATCCCACGAGCCGCCAGATTGGCAGAGACCAAGCCTCCAAACGAAAAACCTGAAATCTGAAACGGCGTGTTGGCTCCCAGCAGTTGCGTGATGCTTTGCTCGGTCACCGTCAACAAGTCGCCGAACTCGCCAAACAGCGGGTCACTTGAATCGCCATAGCCAGGCAAATCGACCACAAACAGCGAGAATTTTTCAGAAAGCACATCGATATTACGCGCCCAGTGCATCCAGCTGCCATGGCCGCCATGTATCAGCAACAAAGGCTCGCCCGAGGCGTCGCCGTATTGCCGCCAACTCACCTGGTGATCGCCCACGTCCACTGCATGACGCACCGCACGACTCTCGTGCTGGTCAATCCAGGCTTGGGTGTTGGGGTCGTTCCAGTGTGCCATGTCTTTGTCTCTTTGATCAGTTGCTTCAGTTTTAGCTTAACGGGCGGGGTATCGCCAAGCGATTTTGTCAGCAGAAGGTTTACAACTGTGCCGCAAACGCCAATGCAAAACCAGTTGCCACCCTATCTGACTTAGAATATAACAAAGGCCTCATAGATAAAACCACGAAGTCAAGATGGCAAAGGCCGGCATCGATCGCCTAAGAGGTGGTTGTCTAAATTGGTTTTTTCAACCTGAACGCAGTACTTTTGATTTGTAGACGGCTGCTGACTCTAAGGCTTCAAAGCCGCTTGTCATTCGCGTCCGCGCTGATATTCACAAACAATTTTTTGAGACGTACCCCATTATGATTATTGATGTTCACGGCCATTTCACGACAGCGCCACCTCAAGTTGCTAAGTTTCGTGCAGAGCAGATCGCCGAGTTTGACCGAACCGGCCGCGCACCTACTGCGCCCCCACCGGCTGTGACAGACGCCGAGATTCGTGACGGTATCGATAACAATCAATTGCGCATCATGCGCGAGCGTGGCATTGACTTAACGATCTTTTCACCCAAAGCGGTGGCAATGGATCACCACCGTGGCAACGAAGACACCAATGTCGTCTGGGCGCGCTACAACAACGCGCTCATTCATCGCGTCTGTAAGATGTATCCCGACAACTTTGTCGGAGTCTGCCAGTTGCCTCAGGCACCTGGCGTTGCGCCTGGGGCGCGCGTCTTTGAAGAGCTTGAGCGCTGCATCAACGAGTATGGTTTTATCGGCGCCAACATCAATCCCGATCCAACCGGTGGGCACTGGGGCGACCCGCCGCTTTGGGATAAAAAATGGTGGTATCCACTCTACGAAAAAATGGTAGAGCTTGATATCCCCGCCATGATTCATGTCAGCGGCTCATGCAATCCACATTTCAATGCGGTGGCTACGCACTACATTAACGGCGATACCACCGCGTTTGTGCAGTTTATGACTTCGGATATTTTTAAAGATTTTCCGACGCTTAAATTCATTATCCCTCATGGCGGTGGCGCGGTGCCTTACCACTGGGGTCGTTATCGCGGCCTCGCGCAAGACATGGGCTTGCCGCCCCTCGAGCAAAAGGTTTTAAACAATGTGTTCTTTGATACCTGCGTCTATCACCAGCCAGGCGTTGATCTTTTATTAAAAGTGATCCCGACCAAAAACGTTTTGTTTGCGTCTGAAACCGTTGGGGCCGTGCAAGGGATTGATCCCCTGACCAACTTTTATTTTGATGACACCAAGCGCTATATCGACGCCTCACCGTCGGCTGATCTGTCGCAAAAACAAAAGATCTTTTCAACAAATGCGCTGGGGGTATATCCACGCTTGCGTGCGCACCCAAGGTGTCAAAGCTGCTAAGCGCATGTCAGCACGCGACGCACGCGAACGGTTCACCACAAAAGACGCTTGGTATATCGCCTCTCGTTTAGGGGCGAGTCAAAGAAGGTCACTGAGGCACGCAGCGTGCCTCATTTTTTTGCAGCACAACTTCAATTAAAGAACCGCGTGCAATACGAGCAAGTTCGGCGCGAGTGGGCAAACTGGGGTCGTTCTTCTGGGCAATCAAAGGTAGAAAATGAGTCTCGATCGATAGGCCACTCGCGCTCAACACGCACCACAGGCTCTCGAGCAAGGTCTGCTCGCCTACAAAGGCGGCTAAGTCACTGCGCTGCCCCTGATGAAAATATAATAGCGCCACCGGCTGAATCTGAACCGCCGCTTTGCGTGCGGGTTCAAACAAATTGGCGTAAAAAGGTAACAAATCAAAGCCGGATGATGTTGTGCCCTCAGGAAACAAGCCCACAGCCTGCTCGCGTGCAAAGTGCGCCTGCATCGCGTGACCAACTTTATGTACTGCATGCCGCGACGCACGTTCAATAAAAATGGTGCCGGCACCTGCCGCTAACCAGCCAATTAAAGGCCAGCGCCTGATTTCACTTTTGGCGACAAACGCCGTGGCACGCACACAATTCAGCACAAAGATATCAAGCCACGAGATATGGTTGACCACCCAAAGGACGCCGCCTTGCAAAACAGGCGCGCCCTGTTGGGTCACACGCACGCCGCAAAACGCCAGCAAGATCTTCGACCAATATTTTTTTGCCCAAAGGCGCCCAGACAAACCGATCCAGGGGTACGTCAGTGCAATGATCAAGAGACCGCAACAGATCCAAATCGCGACGAGACTCGCGCGGAGCGTGAACCGCGTGACCTTCAACCAGCAAGCTCCCACGCCACTTGGCCGCGCACGACTGTCAGGCAAACTTTACCGGGCAACTCCATCCCTAAGAACGGGGTGTGCTGGCTTTGGCTGAGCAAGGATTCTCGGTTGACTTGCCAATACGCCTTCGGATCCACCACGCACAGGTCAGCAGGCGCGCCCACACCGATTTGCCCAGCCAGCGCGGCTTGAGCCGAGGCGCCTGCAAGCACGCGCCCCGGGCCGCTCGTGACGCGCGCAAGCGCCTCAGGCAACGCGACCTTGGCCTCGGTTGCCCATTTCAAGGTCAGTGAAAGCAAAAGTTCAAGCCCTGTTGCACCCGGCTCGGCTTCAGCGAAAGGCAACATCTTGCCGTCATCATCGACGGGCGTATGATCTGAACATACAACATCGATGGTGCCATCTGCTAACGCCGCGCGAATCGCCTCGCGATCACGTTGCCCGCGTAACGGCGGATCCAAGCGAAAATTGCTGTCGTAGTAGCCAATATCGACGTCGGTTAAATGCACATGATTCGCCGACACATCGCACGTCACAGGCAAACCTTCGCGTTTGGCGGCGCGCACCAATTCAATGCCCGCTGCCGACGACACCCTGCAAATGTGTAAGCGTACGCCGCAAGTGCGCTGTAACTCAAAAAGCGTATTTAAGGCAACGGTTTCGGCCTGCACAGGTATGCCAGGCAAACCCAGTCGCGAGGCGTACGCGCCACTGGCCGCGACACCCGAACCCGACAACCATGGATCTTGCGCGCGCAACCACAGCATAAAGTCAAAGGTGCGCGCGTACTGCATGGCACGCAACAACACATTCGTATCCAAAATCGGCGTATCAGCCTGTGAAAACGCCACGCAACCCGCTTCGGTCAGCTCGGCCATCTCAGTAATGACTTCGCCCTTAAGGCCAACGGTCATCGCCCCTAGCGGGTACAGATTCACTTGATCCAATTGCCGAGCGCGATGCTTAAGCATTTCAACCAGGCCCGGCTCATCGAGCGTTGGGTCGGTATCGGGTGGCAAGACTAAACTAGTAATGCCACCTGCTAGCGCTGCGCGCATTTCACACTCGAGCGTGCCGCGGTATTCAAATCCAGGCTCGCGCAAACGCGCCGACAAATCCACTAACCCAGGCAATACAAGTTTATCGGTGGCGTCAATCACACGCTCGGCTTGGAAGCCCGCGGGTGCCGTGCCAAGCGCAGCGATGACCCCATCGCTTACAAATATATCGGCCACGCGATCCACACCGTTCGCAGGATCAATGACTCGACCATTTTTGATCTGTAGCTTCATGCTGAGGCTCCTGCAACAATGCTCATCACGGCCATACGCACCGCAATCCCAAACGTCACCTGATTCAAGATCACAGACTGTTTGCCATCGGCAACCGCCGAGTCAATCTCAACGCCCCGATTCATCGGGCCCGGATGCATCACGATACAGTCGGGCTTCGCGAGTGCCAATTTTTCTTCGGTCAAACCATAATGTTTAAAGTACTCGTGCGACGAGGGCAACAAGGCGCCACGCATGCGCTCACTTTGCAGTCGCAACATGATGATCACATCTGCGCCTTTCAAACCTTCACGCATGTCGGTAAACACCCGCACGCCCATTTGATCTAAGCCGCTTGGCAGCAAGGTTAAGGGTGCAATCGCCCGCACCTCGGCCACCCCGAGCGTCGTTAAGGCATGGATATTTGAGCGGGCCACGCGCGAATGCAGCACGTCGCCCACCACCGCGACCGTCAGATTTGAAAAGTCTTTTTTGAAATGCCGGATGGTGTACATATCTAGTAAAGCTTGCGTCGGATGGGCATGACGCCCGTCGCCCGCGTTGACCACGTGCACATGGGGCGCCACATGCTGCGCGATCAAATACGGTGCGCCACTGGCCTCGTGACGCACCACAAACAGATCGGCCTGCATCGCGGATAGGTTAGCGATGGTGTCGAGCAAGGTTTCGCCTTTAGCCGCAGACGAAACATTGATATTTAAATTAAAGACATCCGCTGACAAACGCTTGGCAGCAATTTCAAAAGTGGTACGGGTACGCGTTGAGTTTTCGAAAAAGAGATTGAAGACGCTTTTTCCGCGCAGCAAGGGCACTTTTTTGACATCGCGATCAGCAAGCGGCACGAAGGTTTGAGCCGTATCGAGTATGTGCGTCAAGATCGCGCGCGGTAACCCCTCGGTCGTAATCAGATGCGTCAGCTCGCCATGGCGATTGAGTTGGGGATTACGCATCAGTGCTCCTTGGATTTGGTGGTGATCAGATGCGTCAGCTCGCCAGGATGATTGAGTTGGGGATGACGCATCAGTGCTCCTTGGATTCGGTCGTCAACACAAGCGTACCCGCTTCGGTTTGCGACAACACTAAAGTGCCTGCCGGCGCAGGAGACACCACGCCACCCACCGCCACCGCAGAGATCGGCAGTTCGCGACCGCCGCGATCCACCAATACGGCCAGGCGAATTGAAGCTGGGCGGCCATAGTCGAACAATTCGTGCATGGCCGCGCGAATCGTGCGTCCGGTGTAAAGCACGTCGTCGATCAAAATCAAATGTTTGTCGGTGACCGGAAAAGAAATCTCAGAGGGCAACACCTGGCTGTGTAAGCCGATCTTGTCAAAATCGTCGCGATAAAAACTGATATCAAGCGTGCCATAAGGTTGTACCAGCTTGAGATCGCGGTGCAGTCGGGCTGCAAGCCAGGCACCGCCAGAGTGAATCCCGACCAAATGCACTTGTTGAATCGGCAGCGCCTGTACGATTTGCCTGACTTCGGTCAGCAAGGTCGCGTAGAGTGTCTCGGCGTCTGGCAAGGTGTCAGGGGTATAGACGGGCGGCTGTTGTGACATAGGGGGCGGGCCTTAGGGATGCGCATCAAAATAGCGTTGCAGAATAATAGCCGCTGCAACCGCGTCATCGGGCGCGTTGCCGGTAATTTTCTGGGCCTCAACACTTGAACCCCGTTCGTCGACCAGCACAACAGGTATCCCGAAGCGGCCCTCAAGCTGACGGGCAAAGCGTCGACAGTGTTGCGAGGCGTACTGCTCAGAACCATCGGTTGCCAAGGCCAAACCCACCACCAGACGCTCGGGCTGCCAGGTTTTAAGCAAGGCCTCAATTCGAGCAAAACGTCCATCGCGGGTCGGCTCGAGAATCAAATCTAAGGGTCGAGCCTGCTTGAGCAGCGTATTACCAAGCGCGACGCCTAATTTTTTGGCACCATAGTCAAACGCCAGAAGTGTTTCTTCAGGCATGCCCCGCCGCGCCGGTGAGCATGATGGGGTCAATGCCCAACAACTTTAAGGCTGCCGGGTAGCGCTGTTCTGGGGGAGTCGAAAAAATAACATCGATGTCGGCTGCAACGTTGAGCCAGGCATTTTGCGCCAACTCGTTTTCAAGCTGCCCTGCGCCCCAACCCGCATAGCCAAGCGTCACCAAGAGTTTTTCAGGTCCTTTGCCGGCGGCCACTTCTTGCAACACGTCGCGTGAGGTCGTGAGCGTCAGCGGGCCAAGTTTGATACTTGAGCTGTAGTCGCCTAAAGGCGTATGCAACACAAACCCTCGATCGGTTTGCACCGGACCACCAAAAAAAACAGTATTCGTCTGAAACGGACTAATTTCAAGCTTGAGGTCGATTTTTTCGAGCAGGCTACTTAATGACAGATCGGTCGGGCGATTGATGACTAGGCCCAAAGCCCCTTTTGGGCCATGTTCACAGACATAGATCACGGTGCCGGCCAACTCGCCACCCACCATACCGGGCATTGCCATCAAAAACTGGTTTGACAGGTCAATCGTGACGCCTGGAGGGGTCTCTGGAGTGATCTTTGGGTCTTGCGTCATTCATGCACACCTATATAAAAATTACTTAGACTTCCATCATTTCAAAATCTTCTTTACGTGCGCCGCACTCTGGGCACACCCAATTCGGAGGGACATCTTCCCACTTTGTACCCGCAGCAATGCCCTCTTCAGGTAAACCAGACTCTTCGTCATAGATCCAACCGCAAATTAAACACATCCAAGTACGCATAGCTCTCTCTTTAAATTAAGCCCCGTTCGTCATCAATAACAGGGGGCAAAAACGGTTGTTCTCATACAATGGGGTCAATCTTACCGAAACCAACCACTCGCTGTCTGTTTATTGCCTGCCTTTTTGACATGAATCCACCAAATTCGACCTCGATTGTTCTGATCTTTGGCCCTTTTGACCCCACCGGCTCAGATGGACTGCCTGCTGATGCGATCACTTGCGCAGCCCTGAACGGTCACGCGTTGGCCACCCTGACAGCCGTTACGATTCAAGACAGCGCCGATACCGAAGCCGTTTTGCCCTGTCCAGCCGAGCAAATTGACGATCAGGCGCGCTGCCTGCTTGAAGATATCCCCGTGCAAGCGATTAAAGTCGGGCAATTATCGTCGGTTGAAGCCGCCAGTGCTGTGGCGCAGATTGCGGCCGACTACAGCCAAGTCCCGATGGTGCTGCATCTTGGCCAACAAGAAGTCGACACCGAAGAGGTCTCAGAAGACGATGACGAGGTGCAAGACTTGGTCGGTGCGGTCATCGAGCTACTGGTGCCGCAGGCTCAAGTGGTTGTCGTAGACGGCAAGCGCCTAGCCCAGTGGGTGACTGAAGATCTGCTGGAGGCCTCGGGGCAGACAGCGGGGCCACAAGCGCTGCAAGCGATCGGTGCAGGCTGGGTGCTAGTGATTGGTCATCAACAACGTCCGGGGTTTCAGGTCAATACCCTGATCGGCCCACAAAACGAAACCATTACCTGGCCTTGGATTGCCCCGCCAGAGCGGCTGCGAGACACCGGCGGCCTGGTCGCCACCGCTCTGGCCACGCTGTTGGCTCAAGGCCTAGAAGTGCCTGAAGCCGCGCGGCAAGCCTGTACACATGCCGAACGCGCGGTCGCGCAATCGTTTCAACCGGGCATGGGTAATCGAATCGCCCGCCGTCTGGCACTTGGGACTTAAACGATGACCTCTCTGAATACGCCAAATAAGGCACTACGGTTTCCGTCCGGGCTGTATGGTGTGACGCCAGAATGGAACGATGCCGATACACTTGAACAGGCTGTACGTGCGGCAACCCGAGGCGGGATGCGTGCTTTGCAATTTCGGCATAAATCTCCCGACCGCGGCTTACGCAAAGAATTAGCACAAGGCCTGGCAACGCTGTGCCGCGAACTGGGCGTCACGTTTTTCATCAACGATGACTGGCGCTTAGCGCTTGAGCTCAAGGCCGATGGCATCCACCTGGGCCAGCACGACGACCCCGTCGCCACGGTGCGCAGCGAGATTGGCCCCGAGATGCTATTAGGCGTGTCGTGTTACGCCAAGCCACAACTTGCGCAAGAGCTACTGCGGCATGACGTCGCCTATATCGCCTTTGGCGCGATGTATGCCTCGCAAACCAAGCCCCTTGCACCACCCGCACCGCTATCGGTCTTAGGTGAAGGGCGCACCTTGTGCGAACAGTATGCCAATCCGCGGCCTGCTGTCGTCGCCATCGGCGGTATCGGCCCGCAACACGCGCAAGCCTTAGCGCAGGCCGGCGCTGACTCAATCGCCGTGATCGGCAGTTTGTTTATGGCACCCGATATCGAAGCCGCGGCACGCGCGCTTTCACAACCCTTTTCTTCTCTTGTTTAGGCGGATCTATTTCTATGTCTCGCAACGCTGAACTTTTTGAACGCGCCTGTCGCAGCATCCCTGGCGGCGTCAACTCACCCGTACGCGCTTTTCGCTCGGTCGGCGGCACCCCACGTTTTGTCGCACGCGCCCAAGGCCCGTATTTTTGGGATGCCGAAGACAAACGTTACATCGATTACATTGGCTCATGGGGCCCAGCCATCCTAGGTCACGCGCATCCTGAAGTCGTCAAAGCGGTACAAGATGCAGCGGTTCACGGTTTGTCGTATGGCGCCCCCACCGAAGCCGAGATTGAAATCGCTGAAATGCTGATTGCTCGCATGCCTTCTTTTGAACAGGTGCGTTTAGTCAGTTCAGGCACCGAAGCCACCATGACGGCGATTCGCCTGGCGCGTGGCGCCACCGGCCGCAACAAGATCATTAAGTTTGAAGGCTGTTATCACGGTCATGCCGACAGCCTGTTGGTTAAGGCAGGATCCGGTTTGCTTACCGCTGGCGGCGATCCGACTTCTGCTGGCGTGCCACCCGAATTTGTCGCCCATACCATCGTGTTGGATTACAACGATATCGCTGGCGTCAAAGCCGCCTTCGCGGCACACGGCAAAGAGATTGCCTGCATCATTGTTGAACCGATTGCGGGCAACATGAATATGATCAAGCCGATCGCAGGCTTTCTTGAAATCCTGCGCAGCGAATGCACTGCGCATGGCGCACTGCTGATTTTTGATGAAGTCATGACGGGCTTTCGTGTGGGGCCACAAGGCGTACAAGGCTTAACCGGTATCAAACCCGACATCACAACGCTGGCCAAGGTGATTGGCGGCGGCATGCCTATCGGCGCGTTCGGTGCCAGCGCTGCGATCATGAAAAATATCGCGCCACTTGGTGGCGTCTATCAGGCCGGCACATTATCGGGTAATCCCGTTGCAGTGGCAGCAGGCATTACCACACTGAAGTTGCTGGCCAAGCCCGGTTTCTATGAAGACCTGGCAGCCCGCACACGGAAACTGACTGAAGGTTTAACCG
>Ga0114968_10000564_pt1 | contig 27468 bp, 23 predicted proteins | sample M_130807_EF_Meta_FD_87020 | JGI IMG/M metagenome (GOLD analysis project Ga0114968, IMG submission 87020) | Freshwater microbial communities from Lake Montjoie, Canada to study carbon cycling - M_130807_EF_MetaG | ecosystem: Environmental > Aquatic > Freshwater > Lake | place: Lake Montjoie... | reverse complement strand
GCTGTATCTAGCTATGTAGGTAGTGGCACAATTGGTTTTTATTATGGTAACGGTGGCGGTGGAAGCGCTGGTTCAGGATCATTTAATGGCGGGGATGGCTCAAACGGTGTTGTTATGATATGGGCAAATGGAATCAATACAATAACCTCATCAACTTGTCCTGTTTCAGGTTCTAATGCATTTATAAGTAGAACTTATGTAACAACCCCTAGTTATAGTGCAATTATTTTTGAATATACTGGAAGTCCAAGTACATGGAATGGTGGCACAAATCCATCACCTACTCCTGGACAATGTAATATAACATTCAATAATGCAACAACTATAAGCTATTTATTAGTTGGTGGTGGTGGAGGCGCTGGACAAGGAACCTATGTTAGTTCTTCTCAATATTCAGCAGGTGTTGGTGGAGGAGGTGCTTCTATAATTTACGATAATACATATACTTTATCTATATCAGCAGGCAAAGTTCTCAATATTCAAGTTGGTTATGCTGGTGGAGGAAATAATAATCCAACTGGTGGTATAGGTAATTCTACTGGCGGAATAAGTGGTACTTCTTATCTAAAATCATCAACGCTAGATATTTCTTTTAATGCTTTGGGGGGAAGTCCTGGTGGTGGCATTGGTGTTCCATATAATGAAACAAGTGGAAATGGTGGAAATTCATATTATTCTTTATTAGGTAATACAGGTACCAAAATTTTTGGTGGTGGCGGAGGAGGTGGAGGTGGAGCATTATCAACTACAACAGATCCTCCTGGAGGACCAAATAATGGTGGCATTGGTGGTTATTTTAATTATTTTATTGTAGGTAATAATGGACCATATTATAACGGACTTGGAGGTAGTTATAATTATTATTACCCTACAAATTCTACCACTCGTTTAGGAAGTAATGGTCAAAACTCAGCATCCTCTTTTATTGGTCCCCAAGGAAATGGAAGTGGTGGAAATAGTTATTATAACACAAGTTATATCACTGTTCCATTTGGAAATACAGGGGCAAATATCAATATAACAACTAATGTTTATTGTGGCAATGGCGCAGGAGGAGGAACCACTACAAATGGAGGAAATGCTGGTGGTATGACTGGAGGTGCAGGCGGTAGATCTAGTACAACTTCTGGACAAAACGCACTATCTGGTTATACTGGTACAGGTAATATTGGTTTTTATTATGGAAATGGCGGTGGTGGAAGTGCCGGTTCAGGTTCATATAGTGGTGGTAATGGTGGTAATGGTGTTGTTATGTTATGGTGGAATAGATAACAATTGATTCATATTTCAAAAATTACAGTAAAAATTAAAATATTCATCTATTTTATAAGTAAAATTAGAATGCCAAAATTTAGATCCCACAAACGTTATCATAAAAATAAAAAATCAAATAGAGGATTTTTAAAAAAAATTAATAAAACAACCAGAAGAGCTATTCCTGTTATTGCGTCCGGATTAAAAACAGTAGGAAGTAGTGTAAAAAATATAACTATAAAATCTAGACCAGTTGTAGAAAAAGGTTTAGGTACAATTTATAAAACTGTATTATCTGGGTTTGATTTAGGCGTAAAAGGAATTAAATCAGGACTTCAAGTTATTAAAAATAAATCCGCGTCTAAAACTAGACGTCATAAATAAAGATTTCATAATTTATATAATTTTTTATAATTATAATATATATAAAAAATTATAATGGCAAAAACTAGAGTAAATAGATATAATCGCAAACCTCATAAAGCTGGAACTAAAAAAAGTTATGGTAAATGCGAAAATCCTGTTAGTACATATGGTTTTCAAAAATGGTACACGGCAATGTTTGAACAATTAGGTTTGATAGTTTTAGGAAAAGCAAAAGGTGACATGCCAGATAAAATTGATTCTTATAAAAAATCACTAAAAAGGTTGATACACAAACTAGAATGCAAAATAGATAATGTAGAAGAACACGATAGAAAAATGGATTTACAACTCATGTGTGAAAATGTTAAAATTTTATCGGCTCATGCACATAAATATCTATAAATTTTATAAAATTTAATGAATAATAAAAATGTACATTACACAATTATACATTTTTATTTAGAATTAATATTTCCTAGTTTTTGATTTGATTTTATATTTGTTTTTTCTAGTTTTAAAATGATTTTTTCTAGTTTTTGGTTTGATTTTTCTAGTTTTTGGTTTGGTTTTATATCTTCTGTTCTTTCTAGTTTTTCCACCTTTTTGTTTTAGACCAATGCAACATAATTTTGGAGATTGCTGTTCTTTTATTACGTCTTTAAATGGGTTTTGTAATTCGCCATACATAGGTAACGGTGAAACTTCTATTTTAACTGCATTTTCAATCAAGTTATTAAAACTAATTTTATTTACATTAATATCCTCTACTACAGTTTTTGATTTTAATACTCCATATCCAGAATCTCCGCCACCAAGTTGATTTTTATCTGGTTTCGTTGTTGTATCATTATTATCAACTTCTTTGGGGGGGTCAGAATTTTGTTCACTCTTCTCATTATCTTGCTCTTCAGTTGATTGTGGTGGAGCTTCTGCACTTTTTTCATTTAGTAAAGCATTTTCAGCTTTTAAATCATCTACAAATTCACCTGTTGCGTCAGTCATATCAAAAAATGCAGCTTTATATTCATCATCATACAAAATAACCCTACATGTGGTACTTTTTGTCTTAGGATTTCTAGTTATTTCTTTTGTTGTAAAAGAAACTGCTGAACTGGCAAAATTTTTTATATCTACGGCATTTACGAATAATATATCTAGATAAATTGTATGGGATAATGGATTAGATATATTAACGCGCGTATTATAACCTAAACAATCTAAATTTCCTTCATAATTAACTCTAGGGTATACTTTCATTGTAAGAGGATTTGGTATCATCTTAATAAGACTATTACATTTTTCAAATTCATCAACATCAGAGCGTCCTTCAATTTTTTTAATAGAAATATTATCTTCGCAAGGATGTGAAAAATACGTAGCTTTAAACGGTAATAACGGAACAGGATCACCCTTTGTAATGATTCTTAAATAAGTGATTTTTTTGGCTAATACATAATTACAAAACATCTCACTTATTCCTGTGTTTATAGAACGAGGAGCTCCCAAACTAAAACATCCTATTTCTTCAGAAAGAATGTTATATGGTGGAGAATTATAAGGCGGTGTTTTCCTGATTTTCATCCATAAATATGCAAAGTTGGTTGCCATTGCACCACCCAAAGAATGACCTGTTGTAATAATTTTAACGGAACCAGGATCTTTATTTAAAAAATTAACAGATAAATATCTTAGCGATTCTACAATTGTATGTATAATTTCAATTGTTATTTTAAAAATTCCAAATAGGTAAGATTCAGAATTACCTTTATCATCAATACCTATATTTAACGGTATTAAAGAAGTTGGTTTTGTATAAGCAGCCGCAGTTTTAGCACTATATGTCCCTCTAAAAATCAAAAAAATTGTTGAAGGCATTCGTTTATCTGCCACGACATAGATTTCACCATAATTTGAAGTTGCTATAGAAATATATTTTACCTTTTGTTTACGATATTCTTTATCTATAACACTCAAAATATAGCTTTTTCTGAATGCTGTAAAACCACCTTTAGTTATAATTTTTTCTAATTTTTTAATTAAATTTAATTTTTCTTCTTCATGAAGACCATCATTACTATTTAATACTTCTTTAACATCATCAAGAGTAATTGGAACAATGTCTGGGTTGGAGGTAACTATTTTTTTTGGTACATGACTATTTATACTGTTATAAATATTTGGTAAATCACGTTTTAGATGATTTATCTTTTCTAATTCTTCTAGAAGCTTTTTATCAATTATCTCATTGTTTTCCACGTTTACTTTTTTTGTTAATTCAATAAAATCAACGAATAATTTGCCTTTGTGTGTATATGTTGAAAAATTGTATGGATTACCATCATTTAATTTAAAAATTTTTTCATCTTCTAATAAATCAGGTATACTACTTTCATTTATACATTTCATAATATTTTCATCAATAATAGGTCCAAAAATAGAAGTGTATTTATCTAAAAAATATTCGTCGCTAAAATAGGCTAATCTTGATAAAACAGCACAATAAAATGATATAAAGTGAACATTTCCATATTTTTCTGATTTTCTTGTTAAATTATTTAATTGTCTTTGGCTAAAATTGCTGAAACTTTTTAACATATATATACATATATATATATATTAAAAATTAAATTATTTGCAATTTCAAACCCTTTGTAGTCTTGACCTTCTTATGTTGTTTTTTAATTTTGCTACTACTAATATCACTTAGTTCGCTTAAAACGCTATTATCAGCATCAATACCAAAATCATTACCAACATCATTTCTTATATGAAATTCGTCATGACATTTTTCACATAATGTCACCAAATTCGCTGGATTATTTTTGTGTATTTTGTATCCATTATTATTTATATATCCATTATCATCTGCGCCTGATTGATGTTGTAAATGATGAACTTCTGATCCAACCCGAATACCGCATTTTTCGCAAAGCCCGCCAATCAATTTTTTAGAATTAAAATGCGAACCTTTTAGTGAAAGAATACTTCCGCCGCCTGCGCCACCACATCCATAATCTGTATTGTATTTCATACGTATATTATAAGCATTTTCCATAAAATCCATAGGTAAATTCAATGATTTACATACTTCCAGACCATACATACAATTACCCGCTCCATCTTTTAATTTACGATCATACACCAAGCAATCATTTTCTTTATCATATACAACTGACATGTGTTTAATTTTTAAACTATTAATATCGCGGATTTCATCATAATCTACGATTTCATGTAAATGTGTTGCGAAAATATAGCTGCTTCTGCATTGGTTCATTTTTTGAATTCCAGCTACAAAAATACTTATCGCTGAAGATATTTCTGTACCTGAACAGAGTTCATCACCCAATATCAAACTATTTTCATTTGCACAACGTAAAATGGTACGTAATTCAGACATTTCAACTGCAAAGGTAGAGAGACCCTTAAACATATTATCATTTCCAAGAATGCGCGTAAATATGTATTTGTAAGGAATATAATTAAACTCGCTACAAGGAACATACAATCCTGATTGTGCCATTATTACCGCAATACCAATTGCCCGAATCAGACTTGTTTTGCCCACGGCATTGGTACCATACAATAAAATACCATCAATTTCGCCATTTCCTAATATTACATCATTTGTTACATAATATTCATTTGTTTGTAAATGTTCTATTAAACAATGTCTCAGGTTTTTGGCATCTAGAAAAGATTTTGAAGGTTCTTGATTACCATTGTCATTGCCATTGCCATTCCCCTTTACAATATTTGGTTTGCAATAATTGTATTTTTTACTAATGTGGGATTTTGCGTACAAGAGGTCAACAATTGTAATAAAATCAATAATATATTCTAATTGCAATTGAAATTTTTCTCCAAAATTTTCTACGAATTTATTAAAGGTGAGAGAAATTAAATCCTTCATCATTATTTTTGTATTTGAAATTGTATTGCATATATGTTTTATTTGTTCGTGATTGATGAAAGAGTTGGCAGCACTTTGTTTTGGATAGTCAAACTCCTTTTTGTATATTTTGAAGTCAATATATTTCGCGGCGGTTTCTTCGGATTTATATTCATTTGAACAATCGTATGTTAGCCGAGTTTTTATATCTTGATTTGTTAGACAATCATCTAATAGTTTGCAGCGACGATTTGTTGCAATCAAACTATAATTATTTTTTTCTGTTTTATGAATATTTACATACTCTGTTGCACTAGTTGTTGCACTTGTTGCCTTGGATTTGCTAGACTTTTCTTTATTTTTAATTAAATTACTTAAATATGCGCGAATACATTCTAACTGTTCTTCTGAATCCTTTATTATTTGCGTTTTTTCATCCAATGTTTCATCAATACCAAAATTGAAAAAATTGATATAAAAGTTATCTTCCGTATCACAATCTTTGGCAAATGTCAAATTCAAATTACTCTCAATATAAGTGCAAATATTTTCACAATAATTTTGAATATTATCTTCTTGTTTATACGCATATATTTTCCTGTTTTGTAAATATTTCATAATAACAGAATCATGTTTAATGAATTCAAAGATTTCCGAAATGGTTTTAATACTTTTGTGCAAATTATAAAAGGCCTTTGGGGTTATTTTTTTGATAAAAATTTCGCGTTCCCATTTTGATAAATCTTTTATTTGATATAATTTTTCTCTTAAAAATGGGTCATATTTATTAAAATTTTCCGAAAATAACATGTGTTCAATAATATCATATTCGCCTTGCAAATAGTTTGTGTTTGTAGTTGGATTCAAAAAATTTTCGGAAAATTTACGTTTCCCCATTGGTGTTAGACACGCATTCAACATTTTCAAAACAGACGAATATTTGCCATTGTAATTATTGTCATCAATAATATTCAATTGTTTTAATGAATGATTTGCCAAAACAAGACGGTCCGAACAATTGTCAAAAAAGGGTTCAGATATTTTATGCAGTAAATATGGGTTATGTTGATAAACAAAATCTAATAAGTAACAGAAACTTTGAGTTGCAATTGGATTGTTGTAAAAATTATGAAAAAACACATCAAAATCGGATATTTTAAAAAATTTATGCAAAAGTTCCTTTTGATAGGTTTGTTTTTCACAATTTTTCACTCGTTTACTACGATCGCTATCATTATTACCGTCAGTCTCATTTTCGCCGCTTGTATTTATTAGATGAATTGAATTTGTTCTAATATTTACATAATTAATAATGTCATCATTTTCTGATGGTGTCAAATTGGATATAAAAATAACTTCACTAGGATTATAAATTGAAATAAAACGTTCTAATTCATCAAAAGTAGTCGGATTGCGCAGGTAATTTTCTTTGTATTCAAAAATATTAGTTTTTCCTGTAAAAATATCTACGTTAGATATGCCGACAATTACAACCTTTCCTTTTGTAAATTTATTATTAATTGATTCAATCCATATACAAGTTAAATTATTAGTCAAGTTAACTGAATCATTTGAAAAATAGGTACCAGGCGAATAAATTCCTTCAAGGGAACGCGTTGTATTTTTCGCAGCCTCATCCTGTTTATAAACAACGCATGTATAACCAGCATCCTGAATTTTACGCAAATATTTTTCAAGAAATTCTACCTTGAATCCTGCCATGACAACATCTTCTTCGCCAACACAAGTGTTTTTACCAACAACATTCAATTCGCATATTTGAGAGAAATCCATTATTTTGCTTTTTTTGATACATAATGTTTTTGAACATTTAATACCATAACACTCATAAAAACTACCAACTTGCATTAACAAAATAGTTTTTTCGCCATATTCATTTTGATATTTATTACACAAATCAAAATATTCTTTTATAAGTGCCATAATTATACAATGTGGTTATTTTATTTAGAAAGAACTCTTTATATGTTGTATATATATTTTATATCCATGAGAGAAGTGATAGCCAAGTTACCAATGGATATTATTTTGCATATCATTCCTTATACATATCAATTGCAAAATAAAGTTTTATTAACTGATATCAAGAGTTACACTGAAACAAAAACATTATTATCTAATGATTATTACAATTATTGGATAATAGAAATGCAATATGCAGAAGAAGGATACGAAGATAAATATTGGTTATTAAATGATATTTTTGTGTATGCAAATAATGACAATCCCACAATGTATGGGTATGACGAACATTTTTATAATATATTTAAACGAAACCCCTTTTTACAAAGTAATCAAGATATAGATAGATATATTTTGAATTTGGAAAAAAAAGATGTTTGCAGTCAAATCAATATATTTTTAGGAATGCTTACGCCGGAACAACGAAATGAATTATTAGTGAAATTTGTATAATTTTTTATATATATAAAATTTCATATATAAAAATAATTTTTATATATATATGAAAAATTTAATTAATATTAGTAAATCAATTTCCACAAAAATAGTATTTTTGATATTATTGGCAATTCTGTATTTTATTTTCAAAAGAAGAATTGATAGTATATTAATATTTTTATTTTATGATATTTATGCTTTATTTGTGTTGTATTGGCAAATTGAACCAGAATATTGTTCAAATATGAAATTTGGTTTTACACCAGTCATGCCTTTAGAATATTACGCTGAATTTAACAAAGCAATATTTCCTAGAATACCAAGTGGCGATAATACTATAAATAGCAAAAAAATCATAGAAATTTGTAATAGGAATTTGCAATGGTTGCTTCAAAATGGTAAAATATATGATAAAGCAAAATCAATAGAGGTTTTTCATGTAGATCAAATTGATTTTAAAGAAAAAATTATGTATTATATCAAAAATGATTACCCTTTTATAATACGCGGTGCGAATTTAAAATGTTTTGAAACTATGAAATTTGAAAATCTTATGAAAATAGCTGGAAATAAAAAAGTATATATGAGTCCTAGCGGAGAAACAACGTGCCCAGATAACATTTTTACTGAATTGAAAAATATTTTAGAAAATAAATGTTATATAGCAAATTCAACCAATCTATTTTCTTATTATAAGGATTTATTACCAGATTCGGATATGGATAATATTAAAAATTTAATTGATGGTTATATGTCAAACGATAGCAAACAATTATTTTTAGGGATTAGTAAAGGTACGGGTACACCTCTACATTCTGCGTATACAAATAATTTCTATTTGATGATTCAAGGAGAGAAAAAATGGACTTTTTACAATCCAAACCAGTTAGCTTTGTTATATCCATTTTTCTCAAAAAAGGGAATTTATGTGAGCTCTGAATCTAGATTATTAGATTATGAAACTGATGATACTAGATATATTAATAGATTTCCTCTTCTTAAATATGCTGAACGTTACGAAGCCGAATTAAAAGAATGTGATATTTTATATAATCCGATGTCATGGTTTCATTCAGTTTATAACAAAACAGATATATCCGTTGCTTGTTCTACAAGATGGTCAAAATCACTTGTAATTCCTGATAATCATATGTTACGCTATGGACATATGATAAATTCTGAATTAAGAAGTTATATCAAGGAGATTTATATAAATACCGGAGTATTAGGTATACGACATATTGATGAACATAAACATATGATTGATGAAAATAATCCACACGCAGTACCTTATTGGGATAAACATACAACAGATGGTTTTAAACTTTGCTTAGATGAAGACTGTTCAACTCACTGGCACAAAAGCTTATTATAAAGTTATTCACTGCGTTATTTTGGATCTATAATAACAAAATGATCATCTTTTTTAAAAATTAGTGTACTTAAAATAAACCTTTTAGTATTTTTATACCATTTTGATGGTAATATATGAAGCGTATAATATAAAAATTTAACAATAATGAGTAAAATTGTTGCATACAATGGTATATTTTTTTTATCATTGTGTTCAAAAAGAATTTGTTTTTTGTATTTTTCATTATAAATAGAAAATTCTACAGAAAACTTATTTTCTTCATTTTTGTACATTAATTTATAACCATGAGCTAGTTTGTCGTTGTAATTATTTAATTTCCAAACAAATCTTTTGAATTCGCTACGTTCAACATTTAAATAGTTCATTAATTGGATAATTGTAGATTTTTCATTGTTAGTAAAAATATCAACATCAATATCACTTGAAGATGGAAAATAATCGCACCGTTGTACGCTGCCAAAATAATATAATTTTGTATCCAAATAATTACTTAATTTATAAAAAAACTGTTTTTCTTGTTTAGTCAATTTATTTCTTGTAGTTTCCATGTTATAATAACAAAGGAAATTAATTATCCGAATTTTCATCTTTCATAAAATTGTGTAACATAGTATCTTTGTTGTTATTATTGATTTCACCTGTTAACATAGCAGATTCGTATAATTTTCTTAAAACATCATTAGGAGCATTACTGCCAATTTTTATTAAATGATGATCTCGTAAGTATTTCTTGACATCGTTGATTGATTTTTCTTTGAGATCTTTTTGTGCAATAAGTACTTTCTTTCTGGTATTTCTATCTTTTAATAAAATACCAACTGTTTTTTTTATTTTTGATTTGCCTAGAGTATATTTTCTACGAATTGTTTTTTTACAAATTTGTTTTATAGTTTGTGAATTTTTATTTTTTTCATCAAGATTTTCTTGTTTATCTTGTGTTTGTTGTGGTTGTTCTATGTTTGTTGGTAATGGTTGTTGTTGTTGGATTTCTAGACGTTTCGGTTGCTCTACTTGATGTTCTTGTTTCAACTGTTGAGTTTGCAATGCTTGTTGCATCTGTTGTGTTCGCACCGCTTGTTGCAGCTGTTTTTCTTTAATTTTTTCTTTCAACGCATTCAGCTTATTCTCTCTTTCATTATTACTACTGATATTATTGACATTGTTAATTGGCATCTCCCTATTTTTCTGTGTCTTATTCCATTCACGCATCGTCGGTTTAACACCACCTTTTAATACACCATATGGAACAATAGTGTCTACTTTATATTTTAAATTAATGGGCGCATTAAAATCGTTGTTAACATTGAGTTTTGCAATATCTACTTTAATTAAAGGTTCTTTTAAATCATCTGGTAATTCATTATAAACAAATGGCATAGAATGAGAATTATTATTGTTATTATGATTTCTTAAAGTGCTACGTTGTAATTCTTCGCGTCTTTTTTCCTTTTGTTTTTCATATAATATTTTATCGTTATCTATTTTTTTTTGTTTTGACAAACTTTGTAAATAACTAATAGAATCATTAAACTCGTCAGAATATTTTACAATATTATCATTTTTTTCATAATTTATAATATTCTCAGTATTTGTTTTCATATTATTATCATTAGATGGAGTACTAGCACTAGCACTCGCATTTTCACGATTTTTGTGTTCTTTTATTCTTTTAAGTAATTTGTTTTTTAAAACATTCGGGCTAATAATAGTAGGAATTATTGGTTTACTCACCTTTTCCTTTTTCTTTTTTGTTTTATTTCCTCCATTAATTGAAAATAAAGCAGGATTAATTTCTATTCTTTTATTTGACATTTACTATATTTTATAAATTATAAAATATAATCAAAAATAAACTAGTAAATAAATTTTTATATTCAATTTTCTTCAACTGTTTAATTATACATAGAATATTGTAGTTGTTTTTTAATTAAGTTATTACTACGGTTATTATGAGTTTCATTGTTTTTCAAATACAATTTTAGACCGTTTTCTATATCTTCTAGTGTTAACTTCTTTTTATATAACTTATCTTTACAAAACACTCGTTTGCTATGCGCTATTTTTGTTTTTGCTAAAAGACTCTCAATATCTCTTCCATAAAATTTAAAATACTCAATATTTTTTTCAAACCAACTAGGTTTTATAGTATTTTCATTTTCGCATATAGACCACTCAATTTCTCTTACCTTTTTAATAAAAATATCATGCAAATCTTTTCCAGAATATTCGTCAGTTTTAAACCTCCAAGCAAATCTAGATTCTAACCCTTGATTGTAATTAAAAAAACATTGATTTAATTCATTTTCATATCCAGCTATGATAACCATTAAATCTTGTTTATGATTACTTAGTGCTTCACATAAAGTGTCTATACATTCTTTTGAAAACGAATCTTTTTTTTCACTATTTCCTAGTGAATAAGCTTCATCAATAAAAAGAACACCTCCTAGCGCATCTTTTATTACATCTCTTGTTTTTAATGCAGTTTGACCGACATAACCAGCAATAAGATCGCTTCTTGTCACTTTTTTGACGGTATCCTTAGAAAGGAGACCAATATTTGAAAATATTTTTCCCATTATTTTTGCTATCTCGGTTTTACCAGTGCCAGGCGGTCCGTATATTACTGTATGCATAAAATCGTGCGAATTGTTGTGTAGTTCTTGTATAAAATATATGATTTGTTCAACAATATTGGTCTTCAATTCTTTCATTCCTACCATATTATTCAATTCAATTAAAGGTTCTTTGATTTTATGTAATGATTCAATATCAATATTATAGTTAAATTTTGGTTCAACCTTATATTTATCAATCAACATTAACAAATCTGAAATATTATTAACTTCCATATCAATATTAATATTCAAAATAGCTTCTTCTTTTCTTGAACAATCCAAAAAGTTTTGTTCATGTAATTCGTACATTTTTTTTTGACTATTTGACCTCTTCATTTTTGGTATCAAAGACGAGTGTGTTAATAATGTTGGTGTTGGTGTTGGTGTTGGTGTTGGCGTTGGTGTTGGCATTGGCATTGATCTTGCTAGATAATTCGTGCGAGATTTTTGTAAGTCTTTATTTTTAGAATCTATTTTTTTCAAATAGTTATTAAAAATCACAATTTTCAATGGATTCATGTAATCATTCATACTAGTAAATGAAGAAGTCAATATTTTTAAATCTTTTACAGATTTTAATATTTGTTTTTTGGTCCGTTTAATAATAATTAATAATCATTTTAAAAGAATATAAAAATAAATTGAAATAATAAATATACCTTTAATGATGTCAAATGAACCGATTTATACTGAAAAAATGAGTTTTGATAAGAACGTAAATGATTTTGAACGTTTTGATCTAGAAAATGATCAATACATAGAAACACCGTGGAATATAATAGAATCTTATTTTAGAGGTCAGCATTTGGAGAGGTTAGTTAGACATCAACTGGAATCATATAATAATTTTGTGGGGCATCAGATTTCAAAAACAATAGAAATGTTTAATCCTGTGCATATTGTATCAGAGCAAGATTATGATGCAAATAGTAAAAAATATTCATTGGAAATTTTTGTCACATTTGAAAACTTTCATATTTATAGACCACAAATTCATGAAAATAATGGTGCAATCAGATTGATGTTTCCACAAGAAGCAAGATTGCGTAATTTTACATATGCGTCAGCTATGACAGTAGACGTCAATATTAAATATGTCGTGAGAACTGGTAAAGATTTAGAAAGCACTCAAATATTTTATAAAACATTGCCAGGTATACATATTGGAAAATTACCTATTATGTTAAAATCAAATATTTGTGTACTAAATCAATATAAACATTTTGAAAACACACAAACAGGCGAATGCAAATTTGATGCAGGCGGTTATTTTATTATAAATGGATCTGAAAAGACAGTTTTAGGACAAGAAAGAGCTGCTGAAAATAAAGTATATTGTTTCAATGTTTCAAAAAATAATACAAAATATACGTGGATAGCTGAAATAAAATCAGTCCCTGATTTTAAATGTATTTCACCAAAACAAATAAATATGATGATTAGTTCCAAAAATAATGGTTTTGGTAACCCATTATATGTTCAAATACCCCGCGTGAAGCAACCAATACCATTATTCATAGTATTTCGCGCATTAGGCGTCATTTCAGATAAAGAAATCTGCGAAAAAATTTTATTAAAACTATCACCTGACGAAGATGGGCAAAATAAAAAAATGTTGGGAGCTTTACAAGCATCTATCATTGATGCAAATAAATATTTATCAAAAGAAGAGTGTATAAGATATATTACAGGATTTGCTATGTATACACCTATTAACATGGATAGAGAAACTGGAGCTAAGAAAAAATTAGAATTTACAATTGATATTTTAAATAACGATTTGTTTCCACATTGTCATAATATGACCCAAAAAATATATTTCTTGGGATATATGGCAAACAAGTTACTTCAAGCAAATTTTGAAATGATCAAACAAGATGACAGAGATTCATTTCTTAATAAGCGTATTGATTTAACTGGTACTTTATTGAATAATTTATTCAGAAATTATTTTAATAAATTAGTAAAAGATATGGAAAAGCAAGTTATTCGTGAAATTAATACTGGTTCATGGAAATCCAAGGATGATTATGAAAACATTATTAATTTTACGAATATTTGCAAAATAATTAAATCAACTACAATTGAAAATGGGTTGAAACGAGCGCTTGCTACAGGTGATTTCGGTATAAAACACACAAATTCAAATAAAGTTGGTGTTGCTCAAGTTTTGAATAGATTGACATATGTTTCTAGTTTGAGTCATGCGCGAAGAATTTCTACTCCTACAGACAAAAGTGGTAAATTGATTCCTCCGCGTAAATTGCATAACACGTCATGGGGATTTGTGTGCGTTGCAGAATGTTTTGATCCAGAAACAATGATTTTAATGTGGGATGGTACATTCAAACGCGCAGGTGATATAAAAATTGATGACATTCTTATAGATGATTTAGGTAACTCAACGAGTGTTCGTTCTACTTGCGAAGGTTTTAAGAATATGTATGATGTTATTCCAGATAAAAAAAATTTTATGAAACATCGTGTAACCGATAATCACATTCTTACACTCAAAATACGAGGACATAAATCAATTAGAAAATCTAATAGAATTGATAGAAGTTATACACATGTTGTAGAATATTTAAATCGTACTAAATTAGCATTTGAAAATAAACATTGTAATTCTTTAGAAGAAGCAACCGAATTTGTAAATAGTTTTGATGATGATAATACGGTTGATATAACTATTGAAAAATATTTAACTTTAAGCCAAAGAACAAAGGATAAACTGGTTTTATTCAAAACAGAAGGCATAAATTGGACAAAAAAAGAAGTAGAAATGGATCCATATTTACTTGGTATGTGGTTGGGTGATGGATTAAGCGATGGAACTGGTTTTGCATTAAATTATAAAACGGATTTTGAAACACTCGCTTATTGGGAGAAATGGGCAGAAGAAAATGGGGCTGATGTAGTAAAGGGAAAAAAATACAGTTACAGCGTATTTTCAAAAAAAAATAAAGAAGCATATAATGAAGGATTGTGTAATAGAGTTGAAGAAGCTCCTCTTAAAAAATATCTTCGTAAATACAATCTTTTAAAAAATAAACATATTCCAAATGAATATCTTACAAATGATAGACAAACAAGATTACAAGTTTTGGCTGGATTAATAGATACGGATGGTTCTGTTCGCGCTGAAGGACGTGAAATACGTATTTGTCAAGGACCTGCAAATTATAGAATAATAGAAGATGCGTATACTTTGTCAATGTCTCTTGGATTTTCATGTGGAATAAAAGAAGGGAAAAGTCAATGGACTGATGAAAAAAGTGGAGATAAAAAATTTAGTACCTATAAAGAATTAACAATTACGGGACATCAAATTTGTGAAATACCAACACTTCTTCCACGTAAAAAATTACTGCCTATAGAAGATGAAAACCTCCTTGTAAGAAGTAAATCTTTTATGTGTAGTAAATTCAAATTAGTAGAAGTAGGAGTTGGTCCGTATGTAGGATGGCAGCTACACGATAAGCGAGGTAGATTTCTTTTAAAAGATGGTCTGTCAGTCCATAATACTCCTGAAGGGCAGTCAGTTGGTATTGTTAAAAATTTGAGTTACATGGCACACATAACCATATATTCACATTCAGCATCTTTGTATGATTACATAATGCCTAATATAATTAATATAAGCGATATAGAATCATCCAATGATTTGCACGGTAAAGTCAAAGTATTTATAAATGGTGCTTGGGTAGGTATTACAAATGAAGCGGAAGAATTGTACAACTCTTTGAAAGAGAAAAAATACAAAGGTATTATCAATATTTACACATCTATTATATTTGATTACAGAAACAAGGAAGTACGCGTTTGTAATGATGGTGGTAGATTGATGAGACCGCTTTTGAGAGTAAAAAATAAAAATATTTTGATTACAGATACAATGATGAACAAGTTAAAAACTAGCGAAATTAACTGGGATGATTTATTAATCGGTTATGATAATAAAGATTCAGTCATTGAATATATTGATTCTGAAGAACAATCATGGTCAATGATTGCGACGAAACCTAGAGATTTATTACAGAAGGCTAGTGATAGAATATACAAATTTACTCATTGTGAAATACATCCTAGTACAATTTTCGGCGTATTAGCATCATGTATTCCTTTCCCAGAGCATAATCAGTCACCCAGAAATTGTTACCAATGTGCGCAAGGAAAGCAAGCAATGGGTGTTTATGTTACCAACTACGAGAATCGCATGGACAAAACCGCGTATGTTTTGAATTACCCAAGTAGACCTTTAGTTGATACACGTGTTATGAATTTAATTCAGTTGAATAAAATACCATCCGGAACAAATGTTGTGGTTGCTATTATGACACACACAGGTTATAATCAAGAAGATTCATTGTTGTTCAATAAAGGTTCCATTGATAGAGGGCTCTTTGTTACAACTATTTATCACACAGAAAAAGATGAAGATAAACAAAAAATAAATGGTGATGAAGAAATTCGTTGTAAACCAGATCCAAGTAAAACCAAAGGAATGAAGTTTGGTAATTATAACAAGGTGAATAGTAAAGGCGTCATTCCTGAAAATACATTGGTAGAAAATCGCGACATTATTATTGCTAAGGTGACGCCTATTAAAGAAAATAGAAATGATCACACAAAAGTAATCAAATTTGAAGATCAAAGTCGCATTCACAGAACTGCTGAAGAAACGTACATAGATAAAAATTATATTGATAGAAATGGCGAAGGTTATAATTTCGCCAAAGTGCGATTGAGAATCGTAAGAAAACCAGTGATAGGAGATAAATTTTCATCGCGTCATGGTCAAAAAGGTACCATTGGTAATATCATTCCAGAGGCCGATATGCCATTTACAGCAAGCGGGGTAAAACCTGATATTATTATTAATCCTCATGCTATACCGTCTCGTATGACAATTGGTCAATTAAAAGAGACAGTACTAGGAAAGGTATTAGTAGAATTAGGACTGTTTGGTGATGGAACATCGTTTGGACAATTTGAAGTAAAAGATATTTGCGACGAATTAATTAAATTAGGATATGAAGCTCATGGTAATGAACTGTTACATAATGGTTTAACTGGCGAACAAGTAGAGTGTAGTGTTTTCATGGGACCAGTATTTTACCAAAGATTAAAACATATGGTAAATGATAAAGCACACAGTCGTTCTATTGGTCCTATGGTAAATTTAACTAGACAGCCCGCAGAAGGTCGCAGTCGTGATGGTGGTTTAAGGTTTGGAGAGATGGAAAAAGATGCGATGGTTTCACATGGTGCAGCAAGATTTACACGTGGAAGAATGTATGATGTTTCAGATAAATATTCTGTATATAGTTGTAAAAAATGCGGATTGATTGCAGCCTATAATGATGAAATGCGTATTCATCATTGTAGAGTATGTGACAATAGAACTGATTTCGCATATCTAGAAATTCCTTATGCATGTAAATTATTATTTCAAGAATTGAACACAATGAATATTGCGCCACGTTTTATTACGGACAATGTTTAATTTGTCTAAATAATGTATTCATGATTTATTTCATGAATATTTGGAAATTCTTCTTCATCATAATATTTTTCTAATGTTTCTACTGAATTATCTATATTTTTATCAACTATAGGATTATGAATTATATCATACAAGTCATGATACATTCGTCCTGTTTTATGCCAATTGTGTCTTAATACTTTACCCATTGGAGTATCTAAAATGTCAGGAACAAAAATATTGAACTCATTTTTATGATTAAATACATAATTACTTATATAAAATTGATCATATGGCCAATTATTTTTATATTGTGAATTACTTTCAACATTTTCTAGTGAACTAATGATTTCATCATACATTTTTCTTGTGTAATCATTTATTTTTAATATAAACGAACCGCTATTAACAAACGTATTTTTTTTTAAATATGGATCTCTTGAAAAACAACCATGTTTGTTTTCATTATTTTGTAAATTTTCTATTATTTCGTGTAACTTAAAGGGGTCTTGAACCCAAGCATCACTGTCTAAAAAAACAACAATATTGTTGTTGTTAGTTTCATTGGTATTATTTATAAAATCATTAACAACATAAATTTTTTTTGTAGCTGGATGAAGGTCGGTATAGGTGTTATCATCAATTTTTATAAATGAATATTTATAACCAAAATAATCGCAGACCTTTTTATTTACTTCTTGTGTTAATAATAAATAGTTCAAGTCCGGTCTATTGTCTGCTTGCAATATTGTAATATTCTCCATAATATAAAATTAAATGTATATAATTTTATATTATATTTATGTATAAATATAATTTTACACTTTACAGTTTACATTCAATTATTCTTGACATTGTAAATTCATCAAAGTTTCATACTCAGGATATGTTTCTTTAAAAAATTGATATTCTTCGCCTTTCCAAGGAGGGTTTTGCCAAAACTGGTGTACCCAGAATTTATGACATGCAAATGGTGTTAAATTGAAAATTTCATCTACACAAAACCCTGTTGCCTTTTCATAAGAAGGTTTATTAACTAAAATATTATCATGACTCATGGAAAAATATAAATCTTCACAAAAATGTAAACTTTCACAAACATCATTGTATGGTATTTTTTCAATAATTTCAAGCATTTTATTTTTATTTCTCAAACTGAATCCGCCGTTACCAATAAAGTTGCATCTTTTTGTGAGTTCATAATTAGATATTAACCAAGGTGCTCCTACGTAATCATAAGTTAAATAATCATTAATTAAATGTGCGTTTTTTTTAAAAATCATTGAATCTGTCTGAAATACTAAAAATACATCCGTCTCAATGTGATCATAAATTATATTTCTATCAGCTAATAATTCACTGTATGTTCTTAGGTTTAAATTATCAACATTTAAATTAACTGTATGAATCCTATTTTTGAACATAATATTTAGTCGGTTAACTATCTCACTAGCATATTCAACATTATTTTTACCATGAAATAATATAATCTTCCATTCGTCTGATAAACAATCACATACGTTGTTTAAGACAAACTCCAATGCTTTGTGCTTACGAGGTTCAACTATGATTGCGGTATATTTGAAATTTTGCAGAGTTTCATCAGTTTCGTGCATATTTTTAAATATATATATAAAATATTTGTTTTTATATTTTATATATCAAAAATACATTTATGGTAAAAGACAATATATAGAGGCACATGAGAAACCATAATGAAGAAATATCATATGTATAATTGCTATAGATAACATTAAATCCTCGCGTTTTTTTTTATTACTTATGTACTTAAGACCTATAAATAAAGAAGTTTCGTTTAAAATAAATACTGTTATACCTGTTTTTAATGTGAAAACCCATATGTTTGCTTTTTTTTCATCAATATAATTACAACTAACAAATGTTGCGTATGATAATGTTGTTACTGCTTGAAACATGTCTAAATTGCGAACAAAACCAGTCTTATATATACAATTCCAATGTGCATTTGATGTTAAATATAGAAAATATTGCATACATGATAAAATATAATGTTTTCTGCAAAAAGAAAACATAGATGCTATTAATATAATTGGTATTGAATAACGGATTGCCAAATGAGATATATCTTGTGGAATAAACGGTTCATTTTCCATAATAAATAATAAAATATAAGTTTCGCTATTATTATTTATTATTCTATTGTCTTTAATTAAGTTTGGTTTATCTACTTTATCTACTTTTCAAAAAAGTAGAGCAAAACATCTACTTTTCAAAAAAGTAGAGCAAAACTTTTGGCTCAACCTTTCCCAAAGGTTGATTTGGCTCAACCTTTCCCAAAGGTGGTTTGGCTCAACCTTTTCCAACGGTAGATTTGGCTCAACCTTTTCCAAAGGTTGATTCGTAAAACATCTTATAATTATTTTTGTAGTGATTAGAAAACATATCATAAATAATACTAAATTTTCCATGCATTCCTTCGTAGCTGGTTTTATCAATGTTATCTACAATTTCCTTATCTTGTTTCAACGTAGTATACATTGTATTATATGTTATTTTATCTCCAAGATAATTTATCATGCTTTCAAAAGGGTGTAATAAATACATTGTGTTTTTTTCGTGATAATAACTCCAATAACTTCTATAAGCCTTTACAAACAATTTGGTTTTGAATTTTGAAATAGGTAACGCATGTGTTATAATTGTTGAAGTCATTGTACCAAATTTTACTCTTGCGACAGTTGTATGCGGTAATGCATATTCATTTTCAACTGTAATATTATCAAAATTATATATTTTGTTAACCAGCGAATTCTCTCCAGCCACATATTCATATATTATTTTATAATGATTATCATAATCATCCATTTTCAATACTTTTGAATTATGTAAAGGATTTGGGCTTTTTCTATTGCCAAAAGTGTGAACAAACCCTATGTGACAAATGTCCAAACTATTCACACTTACAAATTTTGCATAGTGTTCAAAATCTTCCGCCAGATAAACTACTCTTTGCGATTTATCATAAAATTCAGGTTCGGTAAATATATGAGACTCATCTATTTGTGATTTAATTTCTTCGTTTTGAATAGGTATTGTATTAAAATATACCATATCGCCTTTTTCAACAACTTTAAAACAATCTATATTATGTGAATGTGATTCAATGTATTGCAATTTTGGTATTTGTACTAATTCACCATTTGATCCATCAAAAATATATCCGTGATATGGACAAGAAATAGTGTTTTTGCATGTATTACCAAGCAAAAAAGATGAACCTTGATGACTGCAAACATCGCGCATACCATAATACGCATGTTTATCTTTCCATACAACGTAATTGACATCTCTAATTGTTATTTTTTGTGGTTTTGTACTGAAATCACCAGAAAACCCAATAGGATACCAAGTTAATTGTCCTTTATCATTTGGCGCATCTAATCTAGGAAATTCTCCATAACAATAATAATTGTGACTTGTTTCATTTATTACCTTTTGATCTAACAAATCTTTTTGTATTTTTATATTAATTTTATGTTGTTGATGTATTTTATTATCAATGAATTTATTTGTGTAAATAAAACTATGGCAATTTGTTAGAAAAGACAATATAGTATATAATTTAAAAAATGTATACATATAACAGTTATATTATATTTATAGTATATTATAACATATTGAGTTTATATTATTTATTTATAATATAAACTTAAATATAATATCAAATAATAAAATAAATGCTATACAAAATAGGCTGTTTATTTCTCTTATTTACAAGTAAAATATATTGTTTTCAAAATGTAAAAAGACAAAATGCTCTTTTAAAGCATAAATATTTTGTATCTATGGTTACAAATGATTATGATTTTTCTAAAGAGTTGCAATTAATTCAAAAGTACAAATTTTATTTTACAAAAGAAAATTACAATGATGTTATGGAAGATTTATTAAACAATAAATTATCTAAAATTTATGTAGATAATAAATACAATCAGGTAGTCAGTGTAGATAATTTACTCAAAGATGATATTTTGTACAATCATTATCATATAAGTGATATTAATCAAGCTGTAATACCTAATTTGATTCAAAAAACGTCAGAAATGCATGTTCCTTTGTATTTTGCAAATTTCATTCCACAAGGTATTATTAATGTGCAAAACTTAGCAAGTGAAATTTTAAACATTGCAAGTTATGGTTTGCCAATATTATTCTTACTTTCTTTTTTATCTTCTTTGTACCGCGCAAATACAATGCAAGGCGGAATGAATCCAAGATTGAACAGTAGAATGAGAGGGAGAGGGGGAGGAGGACCCATGACACCATTTAGTTTTCCCTCTAACCAAAAAGAAAACGATTTGTTTGTCAAACCGAATGTATCGCTTGCGTCTTGGGCAGGAAGTCCGGAAGTTATTGAAGAATGTAAGGAAGTTATTTCTTATATTGAGAAAAAGGAGTTATACAAAGCAATTGGTGCTGACATGCCTAAGGGCATTTTGTTGGAAGGACCGCCTGGTACTGGTAAAACGTTATTGGCGAAAGCGATTGCTACTGAAACGAATTCAACTTTTATCTCTATGTCTGGTTCAGAGTTCGTCGAACTATTTGTCGGTATGGGAGCTTCACGTGTTAGAGAATTGTTTGATACAGCTCGTAAGAATAGGCCGTGCATTATATTTATTGATGAGATTGATGCAGTTGGTAGACAACGTGGAGCTGGAATAAATATGGCAAATGATGAACGCGAGCAAACATTGAATCAATTATTATACGAAATGGATGGCTTCAATGATAATGAAGATATTGTAGTAATGGCTGCTACAAATAGAAAAGATGTTTTGGATCAAGCTTTACTTAGACCAGGAAGGTTTGATAGAATTATTAGAATTCCAGTCCCAGATAAATTTTCAAGAGAGAAAATATTAGATTTTTATATTAAAGATAAAAAAACAGACAAACCATTTGACATAAAAGCTATTGCTGAATTAACAGATGGTTTTTCAGGCGCAGAACTTAAAAATTTGATTAATGAGGCTGCTATATTGTCTGCACGAAATAATGAAACGGTGATCCAAGAAAAATATATTTTTGAATCCTTTGAAAAATCAATTGTTGGGTTGATAAGAAATAATGCTGAAGTTGATCCAACAACAAGAGAAAGGGTTGCGTTACATGAAAGTGGACACGCTTTATTATCAATCATATTTAAAAAATATTTTGAATTTCAAAAAGCATCTATTCAGCCGACCTATAATGGAGCGGGTGGATATACAATTTTCAGTGAAAAACGGGAAATAAAGGAGGGTGGTTTGTACACAAAAGATGTTTTAAGGAAACGTTTGATCATTACACTAGGTGGAAAAGCAGCCGAAAGTATTTATTATGGAGACGATTTTATTTCACTAGGCGCTAATGAAGATTTGAGACAAGCCAACGGATTAGCACGACGGATGATAGGAAATTTTGGTATGGGAGAAGAATTAGAAGTATTTTTCAACGATAATATTGGAGATGAATCAAATCCATTTTTAGGTAGAAGTTTAGGAATGGGCGATAAATATTCTCAAAATACAAAATATATTATGGATAAAGAGTCATTAGATTTGGTAAATAATGCATACAGGGATGCAAAATACATATTGAATCAAAATTATGATAAATTAATTGAATTTTCAGAATTATTAATGAACAATACTGTTGTTATGAAAAAAGATATTGATGACATTGTGTTTAATTAATAAAATTTAAATTCTTAAATTCTTCTTATTAGTTGAGTTATAAAAGTGGTAATTGCAAATAATGCACCTCCCCACAATGTGTCCATGAACACAGTTAATACTGACCAATTTTTAAATAAACTATAATTAGTTGTAGAATAAACACCATAAATTATCAACCCTAAAATGAACGCATCATAAACACTTTTTTTTGGTTCAATAATAAAATAATTTAATCCAGAAATTAAAAAAATATAACAAATGGCTGCACCTAATAAATTGACTGACAATTTATCCCCTTGAACCTTTGCGATTTGATTTGCAAAATAACTTTTAGTTAAATTGATATAAACAAAATCTAAAATAACAAAAATAATTGCACTTAAAAATAATATAAATTTAAACATTTTATATATTACACAAACAAATAAAAATTTTTATAAATTTAGTAATTTTAATAATATTATTATTGTTGTCATAATAATAATATTATATATATATTATATATATTATTATCATGTCTAGAAGTATTGGTTATACAAATAGTATTAGTGGAAATTTTCCACAATTTTATTTAGTAAGTGGTGATATTAAAGGGAAAGCATTAGGTGGAGGATTTCAGGGTTATATGCCTCAAGCCGATCAAACAACAGATAAAGGCTCATATGGTAGTAATGTTTTTGAAAATATTCGTTTTACTTTAAGAAATGCATGGAACACAACATACAAGGCTGAATTAAGAGCATCTAATAAAAAACAAATCATAACACCATTTCGCGCAGTTACAAATTCAGGTGATTTATTAAGTCGTGATAATTATTCATGCGGTGGTACGTGTCAATCATTTCAAAGTAGACCACAAATTAAAGGGTTAAGACAACACTTTGGGTCTATTTCAAAATCATGTACACCTAGTGCACTTTACACAGGAAATCAAATAGCCCCAGATGTACCTGCATCTGCATGTAATGTAAAATTTGTGTATGATAGTTCTGATTATACTACATATTTAAAACAACGCGCAATGGTTTCTAATTATAATGATAAATCATTCTCAGGAAACGATTACAGTGCAAGTCAAAGTGCTTATAGAGCTATTAGAAGATATTAAAAAATGTCTAACTAAAATTTATTTTATTATAATAATAATATAAACTACATGATTCGTTCAAAAAAAGGAGATAATCACTCTACTATCCGAACACCAAACAGAAGACAAAATGTTTTACATAATATTTCAAATGTGATTACAAAAATACCATCTTTGAATAATGAAGTAAAAAAAAGTGTTCCAATTAGTGCTCGCGTTTTATTAAGTACACCATGGCTTAATGACTCAACAAAAATAACCATTCTAAAAAAATTTGATCCTGTGAAGGCTGAAAAATTACAAAAAATTCTAGATACAAGTAATCATGTTTTAGATGTAACAGAAAAAGTAGATAAATTTCATACAGATTTAACAAAAAAAATACCCGAATCAAAAAAAGCATATGTAGAATTTAAAAATAATAATCGCCTTGGTGGAAAATCTAAGAAAAATAAACAAATTAAAAGCAAGAAAAGAAATAAAACAAACAAGAGAAATAAAAACAAAATAGATTATACAAGGATATGAAAAAACAAAAAACTGAATTCAATAGTTGGTCAATCAGTTATTTAACAGAAATATTTCAATGTAGTAAATGTAAAAAACGAAACAATATAGTGCCATCTTTGAACAACGAAGAGAGAAAACCCAAATTTCAAAATTGTATGTATTGTGGAAATCCTAACTATATAAAATAATAGAAACAATAGAAACAATGCAAATAAATATATTATATTGTAATTATATAATATAATATAAATGACAACTCCATATAGTGTAACTACATCAAAAGGATCCGTATCTTATAATAATTATGTGAATGCACCAATAGTAGGACCATTAAGTACCAATCAATATCCATGCGCAATGCCATATCACAATTACGGGACTCTGACTGGTAAAAGTCCAAACCCTCCCCTTTTTTATCCACAACAAGAACCTGTTTACGCGGAAATGATTTCAAATCCTAGACAAGAATATTTAAGAGTTCCTACAAAAAGACAAGACATTAATAGTCCAAACATAAGAAAAGGATTAGATAAATATATCCAACAAGGTGTTTTAGACGCTGGATTACAAAATAATGGTGCATTGAACCCTTCAACTCCTCATATGTTGTATTCCCATTCATCTGGACGCCGTTTTAGCGTTTCCAGTCATACAAATTACATTCAACCTATTCCTTCATCAATGTATGTCAATATTTTGAAAAGAACAGCTGTAGGAAAATCAGGATTTAAGGTGGGGTTACCATTATCTGCACCAACGTCAACAAAAAATTATTATCCAAGTGGTACAAGAACAACGATTAGACGCGTGCGTTCAGGTGGTTGTGTTGCGCCAAAAAAGAAAGGATCAATATACAACACAAGTTTACAAAATGGCGCGGTTTGTGGATGGGGGTCTCTTCCAAGACAAAATTATTAAAATAAAAAGAATTTAATTTTTAATAAAAATTATATTAATTTAGAAATAAAAAATATTTATATAGTTTATAATAATGTCACCTTCATACTCAAATTATTTAGCTAATACAACTTTTAAAACAACTTCTTTTGGTAGTGTTAGTGGTTTAGGTACATCTGCAAGAACCACTGCTGCGGTTTTATTAGGTGGACCACGTGCAGGAGCTGGTTCAGCATTCAGAATTTACAGTTATTTAGTAAATCATGATCCTAAAGCACTTGCCACATATAGATCAAAACTACAAGCAATCTATAAAGCAAATGCGTATTTTATTAATCAGTACAGTAGAAATCATGTTTTTGCTTTTTAATTTTTGTAACTTTATTATTTATTAATAAATATTTAGACGTTTATTTTTATAATTTTGATATTTATTATAAAAATATATTATTATATAATTATATATATGCCAGGGTTTTTAGACTTCATTTCAGGTAATCAACAATCATATGGACAATCATATGGTCAAGGATATGTCCCTCCTATGGGTCAAGGATATGTTCCTCCTATGGGTCAAGGATATGTCCCTCCTATGGGTCAAGGATATGTCCCTCCTATGGGTCAAGGATATGTCCCTCCTATGGGTCAAGGATATGTCCCTCCCGTGGGTCAAGGATATGTCCCTCCTATGGGTCAAGGATATGTCCCTCCCGTGGGTCAAGGATATGGTAGACCTAATCAGTACAACAATAGTATTAGATATAGCGGTGGAAGACGAAGTAGAAAAGGTCGCGGTGGTAGAAGAAGAAAGACAAGACGTTCAAAGTATTAAAGCTTCCCAAATAATACTTTAGACTCTTTTGATAACCAATATAATTTAAGAAATAATATGAAAATATAACAAATAAACTAATATTATTATATTTATATAATTTATATAAATTATATAAATGAATGGTAGTTTTTTTCCCAATAGACTAAGTTGGAATCCAAGTTGGAATTCAAATCAACCAGATTCACAACGACCCGGATTTTTTAGTAGTATATTTAACCGATTGACGGGTAGGGGATCTTATCAACAAAACTTTGGCAATGGCTATGGCGGTAAAAACCAAAAAAAACAAAAGGGTGGTAATTTAGCACTAACTGCTGCTCCTTACAATGGCGGAAAAACTGCAAGTTATACTACCGTGGGCGGTAGAAGAAAAAAAACCAGAACAAATCGTTCAAAACGCACGAGAAAGTTAAGAAAATCTAAGCGTTAAAATACTATTTTACACTTTATAAAATTTATAAAATAGTATAATATTATTACTTTCCTTTTTCCATTATTCTGTAAAAAATATAAATTGCTAACGCAGACAAACTTAAAAAATACAATTGGGCAATTGGATCTTGAGGCAGTTTAATTTGATCATCCTCGCTAATATGTGATTCTATTTGCGTTATATTTTGAAATGCTTGTCTACATGGGGCACCAGTAATAGGGTTTTTTTTATTTTGAAAACTACATGGATTCATATTTTGTATATCAACTAATGTCACGTAATGTGTTTCACTAGATTTATTATTATTAACATCTATTGTTTGCATTGTCAGTTTTTGACATGGTGGTGTAGTTCCTGCGAGAAACGATTGCATAATTGCATATGGGTTTAAAACATTTAGATTACTAATTGCGCCTGGTATTAGACCACGAAATTGGCCAAAATTAACTCCCATACCTTGTGATATAAAGGGAATACTACCGTCTGGAACATTATTTACATAAATAAATCTATCTACCTCTTCTTTTGTATCTTTATCTAAACATTTTGCACCTGTATTCAAAAAAAATTTATTACCTAAAGGTTGGCCTGTG
>Ga0114968_10000559_pt1 | contig 27524 bp, 21 predicted proteins | sample M_130807_EF_Meta_FD_87020 | JGI IMG/M metagenome (GOLD analysis project Ga0114968, IMG submission 87020) | Freshwater microbial communities from Lake Montjoie, Canada to study carbon cycling - M_130807_EF_MetaG | ecosystem: Environmental > Aquatic > Freshwater > Lake | place: Lake Montjoie... | reverse complement strand
GATACCATGTTTTGCACCTTTCTTGCAGCCACATTCTCAATGTGATTCACACCACGGAGAACAATGTTGTTGAGGAGTGCATCTTGGAAATTTTTGAGGAGATAGATCTCGTCCGATTGATCCAATGTTTCTGCTTGTCCGCGCTTCTTACCTTTGCTGAATACAGAGGAATTCATGCGGATACGGAAGATTAATTTGTCCATATTGTAATCCGAATAAACACACGATATTTCGCTACCATAATGACTATTGCTAATTGCAAAGTGGATATCGTCCATCGTGATGTTTTTCTCTAGGAGCGTCTCGGCGTCCATTTCCATGCGAACAATCCACTTGGATTTTACGGGGGCGTTGGATATAGGATCGATTGTGCCCGCGCACTCTGCCATCATATGTTCGAATTCGTAGTATTGTTCTAATAAACCGCGATCCTCTTGTATTGTGGTAGACTGTTCGTTGGGATCAAAACAGATTTGGATGGATTTGACTACGTCTACCAATTTTGTGTGAGTCATCATTTTGGAATATGCATCGGCTTTGTCTTGATTTGTCTCGTCCATGGGTTTCAAATAAACCGTTAATGATGGATTTTTGGGATTCTTGGTAAGGCGGAGAATCTCTTCAATTCGGGGAACACCGCGAGTTACATTGGACTTGCTCGACACGCCAGCTAAATGAAACGTATCTCTTAGACATAGACCATTGTAGATGTCGAAGTTGCGAGTGTCTTCCACAGTCAAGTCATATGCGTAAGGTGTAGGGTTTTCGACTTCTTCGATGGAGACGATTTGATCGAACTCTAGGTCCATCATCTTACCGTCGCGTTTGCGCATAGTTAGAGTACCATCGACTATATCGGGAAGAGTCAAATCTTCGAGAGAATGCTCGTATTTGAAGTAATCTTGTTTGAGCAAGAGATTAAGACTTTCTTGTTTTTCTTCTACTGTTAGATTCAATAGCGCTGCTAGTTTTTGCGACTGTCGGTTTTTGATGTCCAAACTATAGGATTGATGAACATGCTTGATCGCGCGAGTTCCCTCGGGACGCTTTGTAATAGTATGGATATGACTCGAAACACCCAGATTTTTCAGCATGACCATGACGTCAGTTAATAGGGTTTTGGAGGTAGACCACATCTGAATATTATTGATGCGGATGGATCCATTCTTGTTCTTGTGCTTTGAAATAGATCCATCTCCACCAATATAAGCATCCAAGAATCCTAGAATGCATTGTCTGTTTGAGAAGACGATGGTTTCTGATACGAATTTTTTGTAGCTTAGTTTTCCGCATAATGATTCTAGAATTCTGCACAAGATAGTGCTATTTATATGTAATTCTTGGCTAGTCCATCCTTCACCACCACGATTACATCGCTTACGTTTTGTTGCAACAATCTTGAGTTTTTCGCAATAGTCTTCAATAGGTTTTAGATAGGCATCATTGATGTTTGCTATAGATATTTTGTTTTTGTTCATGGATCCTTCTGCGGCATATGCACCAACCAAATATCCAAAATCGTAATCTAGCGGAAGATCTTCTGGAATGGTATAATTGCACGAACCCATGCTTTTCATGTATACATTTCCAGGCAAGATGTATTGTGCTTTATTGGGTGTCTTTCCTGGACGAACCTTTTCTCTGAATAATGGAGATATACATCTACTTTCTTTATGAGGTAAAACAAATGTTTTTCCAGAGTGATTTTTGTACCAATGTCGTTCATGCATAACGGCTTTTGCTTTTTCTAGTTCGGATCCATAGACATATTCGGTAGGCGGTAGAATAGTACGTAGATTGATAATGTGTTTCTCAGTGTAATCCATCGCTTTTCTCGATGCGGGCAAATAGTCGCCTACCTTGAGTGCTGCTCCTTCCACAGCCTGTATCTTTCCATCGCGAAGTTGGAGGAAGGATTTGGCTTTGGTTGCGATGACTTCACGACCACCCTTGGTGATGACCTTCAACATGGTGTTAGTTCCGTCTTCGTTCACTACTGGATGCTGTGTAGCGGCCTCAATACGTTTCCATACAGTTTCTCCAGATTCATTTGCGCAAGGAACTTCGTAGAATTCGGAAAGCTCTGCATATGTGGTGTCCTTGTCTTTCATGTAGTCTACTTTTTTGGATAGTTTGATGTGCTCTTGAGTAAATTCTCCAATTTTCCGCTTGAGAATTTCTTTTTTGGAATTTCTTACAATAATTTCCGCTGCATATACGAGTGAGTTAAGTGTTAGTTGCGTCGTCGGCTCACCCGTACTTTGACCCGCAATAACCCCAACCATTTCACCTGGATTCACAATTGCCTCCTTGTGTTTCAAAGCAATGGTTTCTAGCAAGACAATGAGTGCTTTGCGATGGAATCGGCGGTTGATCAACAGATCCTTTGGAGACAAATAGAAGTAATAGAGGATTTCGAACAAGGGTGTCAAAGGCGCGAAAGAATACTGATTCATTTTCGCAAAATTGTCTTCAATTAACAGGAAGGCTTCTTGAGGAGTCAAATCCACGGTGGAATTTTGGTTGAGTCCCATCTGTCCTTGAATATTAGTTATAATGTTTTGGAATGCAACGGGGAGTCGCACCATATTTTCGTTTTTGTTCTTGAAAACGGATTTCACGATATCGTCGCGTGCATCCAACATTTTCTTGATATAGACTTGGCATCTAGCGCGACATTCGGCCTTTTGCTTTTTAGCACGCGAAATTGTTCCCTTGGTATAAATAGACAAAAGTTCGCTCTCTTGGTCATTTGCACCTACAATATCGTAGTGCATGTAGATATCTTCGACACTCATTCCGACAAGAGGGAGTGTTTGATTTTCTACACGGGTTGACTCGAAACCGTCATCACCATATGCGAATTGGATGATTTTACCCTTGCTATTTCGAACAGTCATATCATACTCGACCTTCAAATCTTCCAAACCTTTGATCAAACGTCGCTGGATATATCCAGTGGTCGACGTATCGCGAACCTGAAGACCATTCGCTAGACCGAAATTCAAGGTGGATGGAATCGTAAGATCGTACATCTTGGGATGGTTCTCTACCCCTATAACATTGATTTCGACGATGGGATCGAGAATGACGTCGTTATAGGTCTGAAAATTACGATGGGTTTTTGTCCACTTGATGTCGTGGAGTTTCGCCATCTTCGTCTTTTCAAGAAGGGGGATTTTTTTGGCGAACTGTAGCCCCCATTGACTACAGATACGTAGGCGATAGGTAGGTTTGATATTCTTAGTATTCAAATTATTGGACTTTATTTGCGATTTGGAGACTTTACCGAAAATACCCACACGAGAGCACAACATTGCTATCCCCTCTATTAATCGTGGGCTTGCCGATCCGGCGTCAATCGAGTTCTTGGAAATAGATCCATCACCGGAAAAGTATCCATTAAGGAGACCCACGATAAAGGATTCTGGTGCAATGAAAGCCTCGGTTGGAACATGCTTATTCTCCGCCTTGTGTCCGACAATGGCGGTTAGGAATTTCGACAAAACCGAACTGCGCCCGGAAATGGTCGTGGTTGTTCCACCAATTTTGTTTATCCTGGATTTTTCTTGATAGGAAATATGGTGTTTATCAAACCATTGGCGAACAAATGCACGGATATCTTCGTCGTTGTTGGTTAACATGGTTTGTGATCCATTGCAATTACCTTCAGCCAAGAATAGACCAATAAAGATACCGTTTTCTTCGTTTAATGCGAATTGATCTGGAAAACGGGTGTCCTTGCGACACGCGTGATATGGATATACGAATCCGGGCTCAACGTGTTCGAGATTTTCCGCACACTGTGTTAATGCGCGCTGAAGAGCACTTTTCTTAGTGTAAGGCAATGTAAATTCCTTGCCGTTTTTTTCATTCCACCAGTTTGCCGGAATTTTGATGCGATTTTGCATGGCTTCTTGCATCATATCCTTGGCCTTGTAGAATTCAGTTCCATAGACAAATTGCGATTTCGACAAGTGTTTGGAGACGTCGATGGATTGCAATACAATAGGTGGTTCGCATAATTCACCGTTGACTGGAACGCAGTCGCCTACCTTGATATCGGGGGTTAACATCTCCTTCAATTTCTGGGTTTCCGGATTCCAAATGAGGAGCGATTTGCTTTCAGTAACGATAACGCTCTTTCCAGCCTGCGTCTTGATTTCGTATAATTGATCTCCTGGATCGTGGCGAGTGATCGCGGTTATCTCTCCCCAAGTAATGTGTCCATCTTCATCGGTGGTAGGCACGTAGACCGTATTGTTGGGAAGATTCAGGAGTTCCATGTTGCGTTCTGTGAAATGTTGGACATTCTCTTTTTGCAAGGTGTTGTCGAGCTGTTGGTCGATCCATTTTCCGATCTCGATATACACGGGGTTTCCGTTCTCGATGAGGACAATTGGCGTGTTCCACGCTACCGATTTAACTGCGGTATCAATGAGACCAATACGACCACCCATGGCGTGGAAGAAGAGTTCCGGTGCGGACAATCCCGAAATATAGGAATTTTCTATGAACCCACGAGCACCTGGGCTGTCATCATACTTGTGATAGTGAGGAAGTGTGCGGTTGTCAAATCCATAGGGAATTCGTTTTCCATCTACGTTGGTTTGACCCAAACAAGAGATCATTTGACTGATATTGATGAGTGTACCTTTAGAACCCGAGTTCACAATCATCAGGAATCGGTTGTTTGCACTCAAACTGGTGCGGCCAATTTTACCAGCCTGTTCAGTAGCCTTGTTCAGTATATTATTGACGGAGCTTTCAAATTCCGCATTGCTAGTATTTGCAGTATTGTTTTCGAACGTGCCCAAGTGGACTTTGTCGACCAAAGCTTGCACTTCGCTTTTTTGTGTTAAGATTACTTGGCTGATCTTTTGTTGTGTCGTCTTGTCTGCAATCAAATCGCTGATTCCTACACTGTATGAACTGGATTTCATATATTCAGTTATCACGTTTTGTAAATCGTCGTTATAATTTGCGCAAGCCATGCTTCCGAAATCGTTGCAGATTCTGTGGAGAATACCTTTGGAGGTTGATCCAAGGACGGATTTTTCTAGTTGACCGCGGATGTATTTTCCATTACGAATTTCCATGACATTGTTGGATGTTGCATAGTCTTCACCATCTTCGAACAACTTGGTTTTATAGACCATGGTCAAAGGTGGTGTTATCTGACTGAGAATATCGAAACTGGTTAGTTTTCCTTCGGATTTTTTTGATTTTCCTTGTGTTGCTGCCTCTCTCAAGGCTTTTGTATCCACCTTGGGATACATCATTAATAAATTCATTGCGTCTCTAGGTGTAAAGGACACCGTAGATCGCGTCATTCTATAAGAACCTAACAAAGAGTCCTGGTAGATGCCAATAATGGGTGAATTATTGGCTGGACTTATCATTTGGTAGGGAATTGCCGCCAAATGTCGGAGCTCGCTTTCTGCGAGGACATTTTGCGGCATATGCATATTCATCTCCATTTTTTAAATTTTACTGATATTCTACAGGTTAATTGAACCTGGAAATAGAATACCACCTGATCTTTCGAATCAGGATTGGACTGTATCTTAAGCTAACTCTGGATGGCTAATCCTTCATAGTCAACCAATACCCGTTCAGTCTCTGACGCCCTACCGTGATCTGCCATATCGATTTTAGGTAGTAAGCATGCTGATTGCCCAATCCTTCACTCTATTACCATTGGGATCGGCGATTAACCGAGTTCCTCTCCAATGTTTCCAGAGGAGAGTGGTGGTGAAGGCTCTAAAGGGGTTCCCAGCAACAAGGTATTTTGCCTATTAATTAATTCACGTATAAATTCTCTGGCTCTTTCTTTTTTATCTGATATTGGTTCATATCTACCGACAAATGAGGTTTTTACTTTTCCAATGACAACTTTGAAGAATTCTTCGTTGGTTTTGTGGTTTATACGATGACGTATATACTTTTCTATGTCATTGCTATCTATAACAACATCTTTGAATTTTTCAAACTTTTGATCAGCGTGTTGTATCTGGGTTAATTTCATCATTTTGTTTCGATGTTCAGGTGTATTGCAAGACTCCTTTAACCGTTCAGATATCAAGTTTTTGGTATAATCACTTTTTTTTGGGCAAGTTTTGACAGGTTTTGGAAAGACAATAACATTTTCAATAGATTTTTCAGGTCCATTTTTCATTATGAAATTTTGTCCTCCGGTTGTCAAATTATAACCATTTGGAAATTTGGTGTTATATTGAGATATATAATCGATTTCATGCTCATTCAATTCAGAGACAGGGCATGTGTGAAGTAATTCGCATGTGAAGTTTTCGATACCATATTTCAATAATGCTGAATTCAAATACCAGGATTTGTTCTTTTTTGAAGAGTTTGCTTCATGAACATGATCTTTGAACCTTCCCATATATCCAAAAGGCCTATACTTATCGTGATTAAGACGATGACTACGAGTTTGTCCAACGTAAGATTTTCCGTTTGTTATATTAGTTATTTTGTAAATTTCCCCAATTACTTTGTCGGCTTCATGTTTATTCAATATCATTTGTAATATAATTATTATAGAGAGATTTCTTTACGTTAATTTCACGAATAGACTAGATGGTTATATTAATACTATACTCCTATGCAATCAAAAGTATAGATCAGTAGACATTACACTGTTTGTCTTGTCAAGTATTGTCTACAACTTAACAAGCAGCCACCTGTTGGGGACAAAATCTATCCCCATCAAAGTCAGCATTGTATGGCCGGGTTACGCCAACGTTCATACGAAAGGTGTCTCCAACCTTCATGACTTTTACAATATGACACATCATCGACATTTTGTGCAAACTGGGTTGTCGATTAAAGAGAACAGCGTCTCCATCCATCATGTGGCGATGGACAATGTCTCCATTTTCCAAACGAATCGAACCGCGGTCAACGTATCTCAGAGAAATGTGTTCGCCATTGCGGCGTTCCAAGATCTTCGCACCCGGGTATTCGTCAGGACCATTCTCGATCAACTTCATCAAGAAGTCGCGGTTTCGATCATTTACGGTGATCGGTTTAGTTATGTTCTTGGCAATCTTCATAGGAACACCCAATTGTTTGATAGACAAATTGGGATCACCCGTGATAACGGAACGCGCACTAAAGTCAACACGTTTACCCATCAAGTTGCCTCGAATACGACCATTCTTGGAGTTGAGACGACCCATGATACATTGCAGAGGTCTGCCAGATCGTTGTGCCATAGGAGCAACACCTTTGATCTTATTGTTCACCACCATGGCAACGGAGTGTTGCAACAAGGTAAACCAATTCTCAGCAACGTTCACATGTGTATCTGGGTTTGCCAACTTCTCTCGCAAAATATTATTGGTTTTAATAATATTGCTGTAAATGTGTGTCAGGTCGTCTTCCGAACGCTGCTGGGCGTCGTGTTTCACCGAAGGACGAACCGCAGGAGGAGGCACAGGCAAGACCTGGAAAATCATCCAATCGGGACGAGACCAAACCGGACTAAACCCCATAAAATGTACATCATCGTCCGAAATACGTTTGAAAATCTTCAAGACGATTTCTGGTGTCAATTTCATGTTGATTTTATCGCTGGATTTATCTCCTCCATCTTCGCCCGATGTGTCCATGTTTTCCCACGTTGCAAAGAGAGTCGCCATACCTTCCAATTTGATCTTGTCGGGCTGTTTGCAACCACAACCATCATCGGTATGATCACCACATCGCTTCACTTTTGCTGCGAGTTGCGATACATAGGTCCAACGATCATCGGCGGGTCTAGACAGAATATGTTTGTGTTGATTCTTGCTAATGAGCAATTTACTACACTTGAAACATACACATCGGCAAATTTTCATAATATCCTTCAAATGTTGAATGGCGAATACGGGGCGGGCTAATTCGATGTGTCCAAAGTATCCCGGAGTATCAATATAGGTCATTCCATCCGTCGGACAAATCGTACCTGGTTCTAAAACACCCATTCTGGGGTCAAATAGACCTCCAATTACGGGTTTGTTATTGATATACGTATCTCTCGACGTTATCTCCACCACCGAGTTCTTGCGTATTTCATCAGGCGACAAAATACTAAATTGAACTCCAATGATTTTGGATGGGGCCTTGTATTCATTCATCTTTTTTCCCAATGACGACATGATACTACTATAATATAGAATGCTAGATTTTATATCCCTTTCTATAAAATAGATCCGGATCAATTTTCTATGAATATGCAGATACAAAGTTTTGCATATTTACGTATTTTTTCACTCGATATGCGGGTAAATATATTATTATAGTAATATATATTTATCAAACGGTATAAACCCATATTGGTATTCATATGTACCTATACCCAGTTCATATATATTTTACAAACCGCTTTCTCACATCAATTAGCATGCCTTTGACAAAAAAAGAGAAAAAGAAATACAATGCTCGCAATCAAAAAAAGAATCAACTAAAACGTCGTGGAAAACAACCAGACTCTGATTCTGAAGAAGAGAATATTATTATGGAAATGGAATCGGTAGAAGATGATGAAGATGATGAAGAGGATGTATATGAAACGTGTTCTGACGAAGACGAAGACGACGAAGAGGAGGAAGATGAAGATGAAGACGAAGATGAAGATTCGGATTCTACCTATGTTCCTCCAAAGAAGTCGAGACGTAATCAAAGAAAGAAGCGTATTGAAACGTCTGATGATGAGGACGATGAGGACGAGGATGGCGAGGATGGCGAGGATGCTGAAGAGGAAGACGACGAAACCTCCGCAGTTGATCCTCGCGAGTTGAGAAAAACTATCGCTGCATTATTTCCATCCAATTATATCAATAAAAAAGTAAAAGCTGATTCTAAAATGAAATCTCTGGAAAAAAAGTCCGCCAATAAATCGAATACGAATCGAAAGGATAAAAAATCCAAACGAAAGCCATCTGATACAGATGACGACGACGATGATTCTGATGATGAGGACTATGACGATGATGATGAAGAATATGATGATGCGGCGAATAAATTCAGTATATTTTTTACAGCATTGAACGGTGGAGATCCGGAAGACGAAAATGCAATTTGCGACGATGTAGACGCGAAGGATGATTGTGATAGTGATGATGAAAAAACATTTATGAAGGAAACCTATGAAACTATTTTGTTACCTTCTACTTTGCAGAATACAATCGAAAAAACAAATACAAAAAAAACCGACAAAAAAAAGAGTACGAAATCAAACTCCAAACCATCAAAAAAGGATAAATCTTCCAAGAAATCGAAAGATGCCGAAGAAGATACGGAAACGGACGCAGAAGATCCAAATCAACCTTCCACGGTTGAAACCGAATACAATGAATTAGTTGAATTGAAAAAACATCTACTCGATAAATTGGCAATGAAACCAAAGAGTAAAATTTTACTCAATGCGATTGAAGAATGTCGCAAATCTATTCAAAAATTGGTGAAAAAGGCTCGTATGAAAAACACCAAAAAATATTACAAATTGGTAAACAAGGACGAAAAACCCACTAGTGAGATCGATTATTTCAAAAAGAAGTTGTCTCACAAGGAACAAGTACGTGCTATGAAGGAACTCAAAGAGATAAATGATCGAATCCACATTGAAAAACCATATCGATTGACTCTCCTTGATTCCAATATTCCCGCTAAATATAAGGCCACCGTCATGCAAAAGTTGAATATTTTGCGATCGATGGAACCGGGTGATCCGGAATATTACAAACTGAAGTCCTGGGTAGATACATTTATGAGAGTTCCGTTCAATGTGAATAAAAGTCTCTCGATCTCTTTGTCTGACGGTGTCGATAAATGTAGTGAATTCATGGAAAATGCAATGAATACATTAGATACATGTGTTTATGGTTTACGAGACGCCAAAATGCAAATTATGCAGATGTTAGGTCAATGGATTACCAATCCCGATGCAATGGGATCAGCTATTGCAATCAAAGGCCCTCCTGGAACGGGTAAGACTAGTTTGGTAAAGGAAGGTATCAGTAAAATTCTAGGACGCGAATTTACTTTTATTGCATTGGGTGGAACTGGAGATGCTAGTTTTCTGGAGGGACATTCCTATACCTATGAGGGAAGTATGTGGGGTAAAATCGTGCAGATCTTGATCGATAGCAAATGTATGAACCCGGTCATCTACTTTGATGAATTGGATAAAGTATCTGACACACCTAGAGGTGAAGAAATCATCGGTATTTTGACCCATTTGACAGATACTACACAAAATAATCAATTCCATGATAAATATTTTTCCGAAATCGATTTTGACTTGAGCAAATGTCTATTCATCTTTAGTTATAATGATGAGTCAAAAGTAAACCCTATTTTACGTGATCGCATGTATCGTATTGAAACCAAGGGTTATGATGCAAAGGAAAAGGGAATCATTGCAAGGAATTATTTGTTGCCAAAGATTCGAGAACAAGTAAGCTTTACAGAAAACGACATTATTATTCCGGATGAGACACTACAGACTATTATATCTAACCGAGGTATGACAAAAGATGAGGATGGTGTGCGAAATTTGAAGAGGTGCTTGGAAATTATTCATACTAAATTGAACTTATTTCGACTTATGAAACCGGAAAAGAATCTGTTCGTTAAGGATATTGATGTACAAGTGTCTTTTCCTTTTACCGTTCGACCTAAGGATGCTGAATTGTTGATCAAAAGTGAACAACACCAGAATCAAAGTTTGTTGGCAATGTATGTATAAGAGCTATCCGTTTTGTAGACAAATGGCTATAAAAATGTGGATTTCTCAATATGTCTTATGTGTATAACTTGTAAAAACGATATATGTAATTATTGATAACTATATATATCATAAAAGTATGGATCAAAATATTACTGCAAAAATTGATTCAATTGTCCGCGCTTTGAGTGAACTTTCATATGTTCCGTCGGAAGACCAAGATTCAGAATATCTTAATATTATTACATTGATGGAACACTATATCATGAAAAACTGTATCCATAATAAAGTATATGATTCTATAGACGTACATCCGGAAGAGAGCAAAACCATATGCTACTGCATTCATTGTCATACCACTTTCCCTCTAATCAAATAATATATTTTCTAATCTATATTATATCAAGGGCCATCTGTGTTTTTGTAGTCAAATGGCTACAAAACAGATAGAGAAATCCATATTTTTGTAGCCCTTAAACACCACTACCGCCTATAGTGCATGGGCAACCGGTTTGGTTTCCGCCGCGTGTTTTCAAAAGATTTATTTGATTTTGATCTAAACATAAAAATCCTGTAGAAGTACTCATACCAGAAGAATTTGTTGAACAAGTTAAACTGCTTTTCGCGTCTGAAAATATATCCAATTTGTTATCTGGTGTATCAGCCGGTCCAAATAATCCACCAAGACTCAAGATACGTTGAGCTGTTTTATTTGCAGCAACACTTTGTATGTCATAGGAATCTTTCTGGTCGATCGCTTTATTATCGGGATATGTTCCATAATACAAAGGTTTCATTCCATTAAACCCCTCGTATTTTGCCGCACCACTTGAAAATAATGTACTGGGTGAATATGGTTTAACACGGTATGATGTTGACAAAGAAATTGCCAAAACTATGCACAAAATAACAATAGCGATATAAAATCCAATCGAGAGTTTCATGCTATGAATACTAAAGAATATACATTTTTATTAGATAAAAATATAGATTGATGTTATTTTATTATTGGAGGGGAGGGGTGGGGGGGTAATTATAATTAGGTTTGGTTGCTTGTTTCGTTTATATTCGTTAATGCTTTGTAGAGCTTTTGCAAGGGGGAAATAAATATAGCGGATGTAGGTTCGACAACAGCCTTGTTCAATTTAGATTTTACCGTTTCTATCATAGATGGTATATCTTGCAAAACCTCCGCAAGGGAATTCGATGTTTCTTGGGAAGATGTTGCTAAAAATTGCTGTATATTTCCTAAATATTTCGTCGATATTAAATTCAAAATATTGGTCAAGTCTTGAATTTCTTGAACCGTCTGTTTATTGAAATTGTCGTTTTCGGATAAGTATGTTTCTACTTTAGTATTAACTATACTGTTATTGCTAGAATCTACGTGTATTCTAGGTTGTATAGAATTACCTACATCTGTATAGTATTGTTGTTTATATCTTAAAAAATCGGGATTCAACAAAACCGTTTTTGCGATTTGTCTTTTACATGCACCTCCATAATAAAAAATAGGACTACACACATCGGCACGGTTGGTTGTTTCATATAAGAATGCCGAATACAAAACAATGAAAAAAGTGGAAAAAAGTACAGTTATTGTTGTTGCTAAAAAATAATTTTGTGAGTTATATGTATAATAATTCACAGGAATATATCTTATCATAATTACAATGTATTTTAAGTATCGTATAATACATTGTGGTAATTTTTTTATACTATAGAACATTTATCACAACAATTTATTATGACTTTGGCGATTGTGTAGTCTGTACTGCACCTTTATTCATATAATTATTTAGTACAAACGCCCCTCCTAATTTTGAAACAGTGTCTTGCATTTGTGCTATTCCTTTTTGTATAGACCTTCCTAAACTATTCGATTTTGCGTTAGAATCGGGAACGTCTTTTGCCATTTGTCTAGATAAAAGTGTAGATTGATCGTCTAATCTATATGTAGTATTATTTATATTTTGTGTTGTTGCTTGAATGTTATTCATTGCTGTTGCAATACTTTCCGCTTGAGCATTTTGAATGTAATATTGGAACATCGCTTGTGGATCTCTTCCAAATAATGAGGCTAAAGAAATTACATTGATTCGCGTTTTATATTCATCGAAATTGGCAAATACGTATAAAAATAAAATGATTGCGAATAATGATATTATGAAAATGAGAATAAGGGTTGTTTGCGTCCATTGCATGAATGTATTCATTACCGGAGGAACAAAATATATCATAGAATTATTTTTGGGTATTGTAATTTTGGGTATTGTAATTTTTGGTATAGAATCTGTTTTTTGAACATCTGCCATGGTAATAATATTTAATGTATGTATATAATTTATCTACACTATTATTACAAAAACTAACATAAACAATACTTTTTTGTTTATATATTATTTAATTGTTATGGAACAAATCACATCCGAAGAACGTCTAAACTTGAAGCGTTTAATAAATGAAACGGAGTGTGAAGATAATACGTCTACTATACGTGAATTGAAACACAGTGTTTTGATTCGCGATGATATACGTAGATTGGACACTCTTAAGAAAGAGAATTCTACTATTCGTCAATTAGATCCCGATGGATTTTTGGTTATGGCTCAAGCGCAAGCCAGTTTTCTATATAATCGATATACTGATATCTTTAATAAAATTATCAAGGATGAATTGGATTTGGCAATTATGTCCAAATTCTTGGCTGTGTTGAAAATGATAGAGGATGGAAAAGTGGATCAACATGAGGGTTCTGTTTTGGTTGGACGACTTCTGAAAGAATTATATTTGGATTCTGCGGTGAAGCGTGCTGATAATTTGGATAAAGAATATGAAGGATCTAAAAAACTTTTAGTTGAAAGTAAACAAGTGTCTTGGAAACAATACAAACGTGATCATGGTTCATCTATGTAAAACCACATAAATAGAATACTTCATATAATGTATTCTATTTATCTACACCGATTTTCTGAAAATGTCATTTTTCGTTGGAGAAACGATAGAACATGCAATTCTATATCTCTATGTGGACGAGACTAATGAGGAACTTGTAAATGATTACACATTACACGTAGAAAAACACAATTCTTCTATATTGTCAGATAAGTATCCAAATTCGGGGTTTGATTTGCTGACACCAGAGGATCATGTTTTTACTGCGGTGAATACAAAATTTGTGGATTATCGTATAAAAGCTGAGATGCGTATATATGATCAAACACAATCTACATGGAAATCTACTGGATATTATGTGTATCCTAGATCTAGCATGTCCAAGACACCTCTTATGCTGGCCAATCATACTGGTATCATTGATAGTGGATATAGAGGTTGGATTATGGGTGCATTTCGTTATCTTGGATTGTCCGAATCATCACCATATACTGTGCAAAAAACAACAAGACTTTTACAGATATGTGCTCCTGATCTAAGACCCATCTTGATACGAATTGTCAAAGAATCCTTTTTTGAAACTACTGTTCGCGGAGAAGGTGGATTTGGATCGACGGGAGTGTAAAAAATATTAATATAATGTAGACAAAGTAAAAAGTGTATATTTACGGTTTTATTATAATATTTTCATATGAATATTGAAACAGATGTAAATTCTTTTGTACAAATACACGAAGGTAAATTTTATTACCCAGATTCACCTTCGAATAGCCGAATTCGCAGAGAATCTAAGCATTTCGTATTTGACTTTGATGAAACACTGGGGTCATTTTCTGAACTACATATATTGTGGAAAGGAATTGCTCATTTGTATGAAGAAGATACCGGTGAAACTTTTGTAGAATCCCAAGAATGCATGAACGAACTGATGGATTTATATCCGGAGTTCCTGAGGTATGGAATTATGACAATTCTCGAATTCCTTTATTATAAAAAAACGAAGGGCCATTGTGGTAATATTTACATTTACACAAACAATGTTTGTTCAAAATATTGGGCGGATATGATTATAAAATATATAGAAACAAAGGGAAATACGAAGGGACTATTTGATCAAATTATAGGTGCGTTCAAAATAAACCATTTAATTTCCGAACCGAATCGTACTTCTTCAACGAAGTCGATCCAAGATTTGATACGATGTACATTATTGCCAAAAACCGCTGAATTTTGTTTCATTGATAATACGTATTTTCCAAAAATGAGATCACCGCGTGTTTTTTATATACAACCCAAGGCATACTATCATTCTTTATCGGTAGAACGTATCATTGATCGTTTTATTTATTCTAATATTGGACGAAAAATAATGGGTAAAGGATCTTGGGAAAAACGATTAAATGATTGGTTTATTGATTATGGATATTTTATTGGTCCAAGGATAAAGTCGAGATATGAGAAAGAGTTGGATATTCAAGTGTCCAAGAAAATGATGTATCATATAAAAGAATTCTTTTATTTAGCTATTTATCGCCCAAAAACACAAAAAATTAGGGGTAAATACCAATACAATTTGTCTAAGAAGCGACGTAAGAATGTGTAGTCTTATCATGTAGAAAGTATTTACCAAAAAATAATATAGATTTTTCAAAATATCTATATTATTCCGATTAAATCGATTCTATACATGCATGCCCGACATTAAAAAAGATATAAAATATTCGGAAGAACAATCAAGATTGTTAGATAGGGTTTTGAATATATTGCATGAATTATCTAATGAAGTCCAAGATCGAACAAACATAACGTTTTTATTGTGTGATTTAGATGAAAATATTCAGATACAAAATAGTATCCTAGATTTAGGACCAGAAATACGACGAATTTATTCATCGAGTGGGTGTGCTGGAATAACTCATGCAGCCACATGCAAACGTCCATATTTAAGCATTATACGATTCATTTTGAAACATCACGGTAAAGAATTGTATTCATGTGATCACCATCTATCACTAGGTATACATCAATACAAACGTACCAAGAGATATAGGATCTTTCCGTAATTGCGCGTAATTAGCGAAAGATGAACGGGAGGTAAGGGGGGTGGGAATCGAATATGATAGGATAGTAGAATGGAAGGATTCTTTAGGCATTCTTTTTTTGGTTGAACCAAAATATCTTATTATATTTTGTATAAATGTTTATTCATAGTATGATGCTATTTGTGAGCAGTATTTTATTATAATATTCACATTGATTCGTGTGAATATTATTTTTTAGTATTAATTATTTTGTTTTTCCCAAATTTTTTTCTATTGTAAGGTTATAAAGCGAGAACAATGGCAGGAGGCCTTTTGCAACTAGTCGCCTATGGCGCCCAAGACGTGTTCCTTACCGGAACCCCCGAGATCACTTTCTGGAAGGTGTCATACAGACGCCACACAAACTTTGCCATGGAATCCATTGAGCAGACCTTCTCCGGACAGGCCGATTTCGGCCGCCGTGTGACATGCACAATCAGCCGCAACGGTGACTTGTGCTACCGCACATACCTCCAGGTCACTCTCCCTGAGATCAACCAATCCATGGGATCTGCTGTCTATGCCCGTTGGTTGGACTTCATTGGCGAGCAGCTCATCGCTCAGGTTGAGGTTGAGATTGGAGGCCAGAGAATCGATCGCCAATATGGTGATTGGATGCACATCTGGAACCAGTTGACCATGTCTGCCGAGCAGCTCCGCGGCTACTTCAAGATGATCGGCAACACCACCCAGTTGACCTACATCACTGACCCCACATTCGCCGCTATCTCTGGACCTTGCGCCGCCGCCGGTGGACCCGCCCAGGTTTGCGCCCCACGCAATGCCCTCCCCGAGACCACCCTTTACATCCCCTTGTTGTTCTGGTTCAACAGAAACCCTGGTCTCGCATTGCCTCTCATTGCCTTAAAATCTGTAGGGCAGAAAAGTATCCATCCTAAAGTATCCGAGCAATGCTTTAGGGAAAAAATGTTGTGGACTCGGGACAATGAATTTTGTCATTCCCAGATGCTAGTTTCATGTCGGTGCTAAGGTTCAATTAATGAATCTTTACCGCCATGGAGCAACATATCCAAATTGCGGGAAACCCTTAAAGCCGTTTAAAAATAAATATTATCTTTTGAATGTATATAAAAGTAGTGCAATAAGTGAGAGAATAGAAATAATGTCAAAACGATGTTGTAAATGTAAAAATGAAAAACCACTTGATTCTTATGGTAAATTAAAAACTTCAAATGATGGATTAAGATATGATTGCAATGATTGTAGAAGAGAATACAGAAATAAGATAAAAGATAAAGTTAAAGAAAAAAATACTCTGTATTATGCGGAAAACAAACAAACTGTTTTAGAAAAGAATAAAAAGTACAGAGAAGAACATAAAACTGAAATCTACAATCAAAGAAAAGAATATCGTAATCGTGAAGAAGTCAAAAACCATATTAAACAAAAACAAAAAGAATATCTACCTATTCGCAAAGTTAAAATCCAAGAAAAGAGAAAAACTGATATAAATTTCAAAATGTCTGAAATTCTAAGAAGTAAGATCCATAAAATGTTGAAAAATCAAAAAACATCCTATGCAAATTTAATTGGATGTGATTTAGATTTTCTAAAAAAATGGCTAGAGTTTAGATTTACAGACAAAATGAATTGGGAAAATTTTGGAGAATACTGGCAAATTGATCATATTTTACCAATAAATGAATTTGATTTTACGAAAAATATAGATAAAAATATTTGCTTTCATTGGACAAATTTACAACCTCTAACATCATTAGAAAATCGTCAAAAAAGTGATAGACTATTACTCCACTACTATTTTAATAACATTGTTAACATAAACCGATTTAACGACATTCAAAAAAAATATTTAGGGTACCAAATTGCACGCGAAAGTTTGCAGTGGCTGAGAGTAAAACTCAGGTATGGTAAAAATCCCACGGATGAAGATGCAATCGCATCTGAAATAGGCAATCCGCAGCCAAGCCTCTACGTCCACAATGATAAGGATATGAGGAAGGTTCAACGACTAAATGGTTATGGGTCTGAGGAGTGTAATCAACTTCTATGAAGACTTAAGATATAGTCTAGTCCCCAGCTACAGTTCTCAAATGCAATATGTTGATCGATTTGAGAATGCTGATAAATAGTTCGAAAGAACGGGTATAAGTGATTCGTACAGTATCACGAGGTCAAGATCAACATTGATTTCCGCCCCATTGGTGAGTGCTTGTGGGCCGTCTCCAGCATCTCCAACTCTAACGGATCCTCCGTCTCTGTATCACAGGCTTATCAACAATCCCTTGTTGCTGCCTCCTTGTACATTGACTACGTCTTCTTGGACACTGATGAGCGCCGCAAGATGGCACAGAACCCCCACGAGTACCTCATTGAGCAGCTCCAATTCACTGGTGATGAGTCTGTTGGATCTTCCAGCAACAAGATCAAGTTGAACTTCAACCACCCTTGCAAGGAACTCATCTGGGTTGTTCAACCCGATGCCAACGTCGATTACTGCTCTTCCCTCGAGGGAGGAACTGTTCTCTACAAGACCCTTGGTGCTCAGCCTTTCAACTACACCGATGCCATTGATGCTCTTCCCAACGCCATCCATGCCTTCGGTGGACCTGGAGAGACTGGTTCTGGTGAATTCATGACATCCTCTGGTCTTTTCGAGATGGCTGGTGCTGCTGATGTTAACGCTACATCAACACAACAGTGGGGATATGGAAACGGAGGAAACAACAACACCTTCAATGGACCTATTGCTGGAACCAACACTGGATCTTTCGTGTCTGATGCCGGAACCTTCGTTTTGGCCGAGACTGCCCTTGACATGCACTGCTGGGGTGAGAACCCTGTTGTCACTGCCAAGCTCCAGCTCAATGGACAGGACCGCTTCTCCGAGCGCGAAGGATCTTACTTCGACGTTGTTCAACCCTTCCAACACCACACCCGCGCACCCGACACTGGTATCAACGTGTACTCATTTGCCCTCCGCCCCGAAGAGCATCAACCCAGCGGGTCGTGCAATTTCTCACGAATTGATAACGCCACACTGCAACTTATCCTCTCATCCGGAACAGTTGCCGGAACTGCCACGGCCAAGGTCCGTGTTTATGCTACCAACTATAACGTGCTCCGCGTGATGAGCGGAATGGCTGGCGTTTTGGTCCGGTTCTTTAAACAACTACAGTTGTTTTTAGAATTTGCCAATGGCGCAGAAAAACAACACGCCACAAACAAGCAGGCAATGTTTGTGGATAACTTCGATTTGGCTCCTGCATTAATAGCCTGTTGTTAGTAAGCTTGTAAGAGCTTGCAAGACTACTTGTTGTTCGGGGACACCCTTAGAGCCTTAACTACTAAGTATACTTGGGAAACCAGTATATGGCGGAGAATAGAACTCCGGTATAGTAATAATGTTAAGGATTGGGCAATCCGCATGGTAATAACCTAAAGACGATTTGTAATTGCTAGTCTACGGTTAGCCGTCAGAGACTGAACGGTAGTCGCTTGATGATGAAGGCCTAAGCAGCCAGAGTCGGGTTAAGATACAGTCCATCCCTCTAGGGAAACTTAGAGGTAGTAGAGCGCCTATTCCAATTAAACGTTTTTGTATTTTCACAAAAATGCACGATTTTATCTTTTTCTATTCAATGCAAATTGAGTAAATAAAAATAAATCTGAAATGCCACAGATTTCAGATTTATTCTATGGTTTATACCTTATCGAGACGCTTTTGTGCTAGAACGTTAGCCTTGATCTTCTTATATTCTTCGTTATTATACTTTTCTATAAGCTCCAATTTTTTTGTGGCTTTACGGTGTTCGGATTCAGCATGTAATTCTGATTTCGACTTCTTTCCATCATTACATACAATCATCCTATTTTGCAAAGGTTTTGAGAATGATCGATCTACAGTTTGACCAAAATGTAGATGTATAGCGTATAAATGTTTCAATAATCTATCAAGATCATACGTTTTTTTCATATAATTACACTCACCACAACATGATTTTATGTTGTCTATGGTATATCCTTTTGATGAATCAAGACGATCTAATCCATTTGTATGCGTTTCTGAGTTTATTTTACCGCACAGATAACATGGTTCTGAACATGTTTGTAGAAATTCTTCCTGGGTCAATTGAAATTCTAGGTGTTTCTTTTCAGAACGAGTTTTGTAGACATTATACGACCCACTTTTATGATCTGCAAAACATTCTGGATAATACGATCCTTGAATACAACCCTGGTGTGTCAAAATATGCTCAATACGTTTTATAAATCCATATGAATGTAATGATCCTTTTACGTAGTTGCAGATTGTACAACAAGGTAGACAATTGTCTACTACATATCCCTTTGTTTGATCATTACGATCAATACCGTTGAATCCTTTTTCTTCCATGCTATTGCAATAATAACATCGACTGCTAACAATAGATTCATAATCTTCAAAAGATATCTCAAAATCTAGATTCTTTATATTTGCGCATCGTTTATAAATACCATATTGAATCGTCTTGTTTCGTTTCTTGGATTCATTTATAAGATCCATCTTTTCTTTATTATTTTCGCGCCATTTTGCTGTTTGTTCGGCGTTTTCCTTTAAATATTGATCTATACCTATTTTTTCTATTTTTCTTTGTCTATAATTCATCGATTTTAACAATACTTTATCGTGATTCTTGTCATTCCACGCTTGTTTCACTTGTTTTCTTTCCGGTTTTGCCTCATTTTTACGTGCAACTTCATTACGGTGTTCTTTGTCGCGTTTTGCGTCATTGATTCGATTTATTTCTCTACATTTACTACAGGTTTTGGTAATATTGTTTTTCATCCCCATGAAATGGGAGAGTTCATACTCTTTGGAGCATGTCGTGCATTTTTTAGTGGTAAGTTCTTCCATTAAAAACGAATAATACTATTAATATATTGTTTTATATAGGAATCAATTTTATTTGAATATTGGTTTACTATAAAATTGTCAAAATAGTCAGGGTTATTATATATAATCTTCAAAATCTTGCTTTACCGTACGGTAAAGCAAGATTTTCCTTAGCATATATCAAGCAATCGATATCATTTTATTCTGAAAATATATTTTTTGCTTTGCCAATCGGCAAAGCAAAGATTCTATTAGCATAATGCATATATATTTAATACACGTGTGTATAGATTAGGTTCACTACAGGTAAATTTTTTGCTACACCAACCTGTGGAGCAAACATTTAGGCGGTTTTAATTGTGTAAAGTAAAAGAGAGTATAAAGAAATGTCTCAATATACTATATGTCAAATATGACAAATCTCGATATCGTGGATCTTATTGAACAAAATCCTATAACGCGACTATCTACAACATACCAAGGAAGATTAATAACAAAATTAAAAGACAAATTTTCAACCCATGATCAACAATTATTTGTTTCTAGTTTTTATTGCTATTTGAATTATAATTCAACAAACGATTTTGTAATTGATTTAGATAATATTTGGAAATGGTTGGGGTTTACACAAAAGGTTAGCGCAAAAAGAGTGTTAGAAAGACAATTTAAGGCTAATACTGATTATAGAATCTTGCTCCTCCGATCGGAGGAGCAAGATTTTATAGATAGAACCCACGGAGGCCATAATAAAGAGATTTTTATGCTTACGGTAAATGCTTTTAAATTATTTTGTTTAAAAGCTGGAACAAAAAAAGCAGATCAAATACACGAATATTATATCAAATTAGAAGAAACGCTGCATGAGGCCATTAATGAAGAAAGCAACGAACTGAAAATGCAATTAGATCAACTAAAGAATGAAATCGTATATATTGAGTCCAATACCAAAAAAGAAAAGGAACTAGAGAAACAAAATGTCTTGCTGAGAGAATTCGGAAATGCCGGTGCACTCATCTATGTTTTACGAGTCAAATCCTATGAGAATGGTCAATACATCATCAAGATAGGTGAAAGTAGGAGAGGTGTCGAAGCGAGATATAATGAACATAAATCAAAATACGAAGAGGCCGTTCTCTTGGACTGTTTTATGGTAAAAAGAAGCCGAGATTTCGAACTGTTTCTCCATAATCATAAAGATATCAAACTCAGCAACATTACCGATTTACAAGGACACGAACAAGAACGCGAACTTTTTTTGATAGGAAAAAGACTATCCTATGCAATATTGCTCAACATTATCAAGATGAATTTGAATCAATTCAACGACTATGATATTGAAAAAATAAAAACCGAAAATGAAGTGTTAACCAATTTGATAGCACATCAAACGAATAACTCAAATGATTCTATCCTAAACACAACCGCAGTAAAACAAATATTAGATACTCTAACCTCGTTAGTCCAAGATAACAAACAACTTCTCGCAAAAGTATCCGATTTGGAAAAATCCAACAAGGAAATCTTGGAAAAACTACATGCAACACAAACCCGCACTACAACTGGATTTGAACAACCAAATCAAACCGTCGGTCCAAGGTTGCAAAAGATTCACCCAGAAACGCTTCAACTGATCAAAGTATATGAAACCGTTTCCGAATGTATGAAAGAAAACAGCAAAATGAAACGACCGAGTCTACACAAGGCGATCCAAGAAAACACTGTATACAATGGATTTCGATGGATGTATGTAGATCGCGAATTAGATCCCAACCATGTTTCCGAAACCTTGGAACAAACCAAACGAACCAAGATACAACAGTTGGGATATATTGCAAAACTAAACGCGGATAAGTCCAAGATTCTCAACGTTTATTTGGACAGAAAAACTGCCGCAATCTTGAATAACTATCAATCTAATTCAGCCTTGGACACGCCCGTGAAAAAAGGTTCTATAACGAATGGTCATTATTATATACTTTATGATGAATGTTCACCACAGTTAAAAGACGATTTCAAATTGCGCAATCGAGGTTGCGATCCCATTTTGTACAAAGAAGGTGTTGGTCAATATGATCAACACCATCAATTAGTAAGAGAATTTGTATGTAAATATGATTGTTTACGAAAACTGTCCATGAGCGATAAAACTTTGGCGAAAGCCTTGGACAAACCCGTTGCTTATCAAGGGTTTTATTTTAAAAGGTTGGAGACAAAGGTTGCTATCTAACATTTACGAGTATACGATCTACGAGTTTTGCGCTTTCTGTAGCGGCGACGTTTTGTTGCGGATCCACCTCTACTTTGTCGTTCAGTCACCTGATTTGTCTCTTCTGCAATATTTGTTGCTTCTTCCACAACTGCTAGAGCAATTTGAATTTCATTGGGGGTTGCCTGTTGCAAAAGTTTTTGGTACTTTTCTACCATCAATGTTGAGTCTTTCAAATCGGGGTTCATATTTTTCATAGTCATATTTGTTAAAAAACGTTTTGCTTGATCGGATTTCAATACCGATAAATGTTTATCCCAAAAATCCGATTGTTTATCAACCGCCATTAATTTGTATGTTAAATCAAACTCACTTGTTGCAATAGAAAAAAATATATTTACAATAATGATATCTCGAATTGCTTGACGATACAACTCATTCGCTGAAAATGCCTTTTTTGTCATTCTCGATAGTTTACTGAAACTAAGATATCTTGTAAGATTTTTTCGTTCAATTTGTTTAGTGTTTTGACCGAATGAAGATATATATCCTAATACATTTGTTCTTTTCAATACAATACCTTTATCGTTTCTCTTATATCGCGATCCTTTTGCGTTTAATCCGTTGTCATCAGTTCGTTCTTTTGCAGCTTGTAATATCTGATCTTCAGAACTGGTTCTTTCTTTACTAGCATATAGTTCAAATAATTCTTGGTATTTTTCCAAAGTTTCTGTTGGTAAAAAACGCAATATAGTTGCCATAAGATTTTTCATCGTTATCGTTAATACACCATTATTGTACGGAATATCGTAGTGTTTCGCCATTGTTTCCATCAAACTAGCACATTTTTCAATTTGTAATATTTCTTCCGCTAAAAAATAAATGATATTTGTGAATTCGTCTACCTTTTTCTTTTGACTATAAATCGCTAAAACTAAAATAATAATTGCTATCGAATATGGACCACCTGCAGCCGCCGCTGTTGCACCTACACCAACCGCAATAGCTACTCCTACACCAGTTGCTGAAGCTATAATTCTAGCAGCTTCTTGCTGTTTGAATTCGTTATCGGTATTTACTAGTTCTGGTTTGTGTTTGGCCAAAGCATATGCAGATAGATCTTTTCTAGATGATAATATACTTTCGTAGTTTTCAGGTAAAAATGTCTCTGCTGCTTCTGCTTCTGCTGCTGCTTTAGCTTCTGTTTCTGTTTCTGTTGTTATTCCTGTTGATGTTGTTGACGTTGGTGCTTCTTCTGCAGACTCGGTTTTTACACTGCTTTGTGGTGTACTATTTGGTGTAACTGCATCATTCATATTTCAAAAATGACTAACCAAAATCTCTTATATATTCCACAGAAAATATATTTAAACCTCGGCCTCTATAACCATCCATATAAAACACCAACACATCAAGAATGTCATATTCCAACCAAAGAATTCATACCCAAAATGACCTCCTTCTAACCAACCTCATGGATTTCTACAAAGAAAAACAGCATCTTTCACGTATGATGAAAATCATCAACGGCGAGTCCAAGATTTCTCTAAGAATCGTGGATTGGTTTGTTACCAATTATTCCAAGAAATACTACACGGTATACGAGCTAACAACAGCGTTAACTGGTGTAGAACGATTCAAGGTATACAACGACTACAAACTTAAGCTAAAGGCTTATTCCAAGCGCCGGTTCGACCCTTTTTGCCGTTGGGAACGAATCTCCATCCCCTATGATGAAGAAAACTTCATGGAAACCACCATAGGACAACTAAACTTCTTCAAATGGGCAATAGAAAACAACATCATCGATTACATCGAGAACCATTACCAAGAAATCGAAACAGATATGAATGAGCGCAATAGCATTTCCAAGAAACGCATGTCCGAGGAGGAGCGCGCCGAGCTCACCATTGTAGGCGAAAATGGGAAAACGCGAAAGAAGCGCGAGGAGCTCTCCGTATCCGCATGCAAATGCATCAAAAAAGAAATGGTAAAAATAGTAGTAAAATTTAATTAAGGAATATCCGTGTTTTTGTAGACATTTGGCTTACACCTTTGCCCATTTCAAATGCGCAATGGTGTAAAAACCTCTGATAGCCTATAAACACCCTTTACACTATTTACATAGGACAGCTTGATAAAACCCATGTATATTCTAATATCATAAGACCAATTTTCAAGACATAAGACACCTGTAAATATAGATAAATACCGGAATTGCATTGATTCCGCGTTATTCCAATAATATACATCGCACCTGTTATGATCCAAGCTATCAAGAAAGTTCGCATCATATATTTGGCAACCTTCGCCCAATAACTAGCCAAAAACCCTTCGATCGCGGTTATGTAAGAATAATAATACAGTATTGCCACAATCAAAATACACGCCGCAGATACAATCATATTGTATGTCAATGTCGATCCATATGCAAAACAACTGATTTCATCCGATTGATTACACAAAATATAGATATCTGTCATACTGGTCATAGACATCAAGATCAACCCTAATTGATATATCCAAGAATTACCGAACCCATCCACAGGACGATTGACTGGGTCTACAATAGCATACACTTCTGTTGCATCTTGGATATCAATAACTGTGTCGTCGTTGTTCGGAGGTTCATTCAGAGGGTTTTGCAAACTTGACGAAGACCAAGGAATAATAGTTGCGCTCATATTTCAATACGTTTGTATGTTTGGTTTGCGTTCAAGAAAAATACAAATATATTCTTCAATTTTATTTCTGTATTCATTTTGGTCATTTCATTTTGTTCGTTTCATTTTGGTCGTTTCACTTTGGTCATTTCACTTTGGTCATTTCACTTTGGTCGTTTCACTTGGTCATTTCACTTTGGTCGTTTCACTTGGGACAAGTTTTCAACGACCAAGCAAATTCGAAAATAACAAGCATAATTTTCACGGAAAATGATATTTGCAAATACAAATAGAATGTAATATCACATGGATTCTCTGCCTGGGATAAAACCCATGATCCACCTAACATAATCCAAATAAGCAAGAAAGATCGCACCAGGAATTTCGCCATAATAATCCAAAAGTTATCGTTCGCATTATATCGCGCATATAAACTACGGGTTGCATAATATAAAAGCACACTAGAGAATACGATTGCGGCAGAAAGGGTAAGACTCGAAAATAAATCATATCCACGACCTAAACATGTAATATCATAATCACTATAGAGTACAAAATATAAATCAGCGGCACTTATCAACGACATTGTTATCAAACCGCATTGGTAAATAATCGACCAGTTATCGCAAAACTGTGGCGGAATAACGGGAGCAACGGCCTCCTGTAGATGATGATCCAGAACAGATTGGACCTGTTCTTGATCATGTAAAGCTCGTTGCAAAGGCGACTTCCATGGTATAGCTGCGCGCATTTTTATTATAGACCTTTCTGTTGATATACAAAAAAACATGCATATCAACAAAATATCAATTTTATACCGATAGACATTAACTTTGCACAAATTGCGGGGGGTTTTCATTCACGTATACACTTCTATAACATGAATGGATAATTGGATACGATTTTTCTGATATTAGCCTTCTCCTTCATTATATTAGTTCGATCATTGAAGAACCCATTTGAACATATTGCGCCGATATGTATCAGATTAGCATCTACCTTCTCGAGAATACGGTTGGTCCATATTGGGAACTGCTTCAACACATGTTTATCTGATACCGTCAATACATTAGTAGAGTCGCTTAGCAAAACCGGTAATTCAGATTTCCAATCACTGCGGTAAATAGTCCCTTTATCCGATCGATCATATATCAAATCGATAATGTGATCAGTCGCTCTTACTAAATTTGGAACGTTATTGTCATGTGTCAGAGACCGGATCAAGTAAAACAACGCGGTCTCGGTAGACCAACGTATAACACCCTGCTCACCAGTCAATGATGTATAAGATTTTTTCCCTAAGTAAATGTGTTCTTTATAATGATCTCCGTCTAACGGATTCACTGGTTTGAATCCACCCTTTTTATTGATTGGTATGCTTTTCTTGCTATGGAATTCATCGCATACTTGCGATCGAAGTGTGAAGAGAACATATGCTAGACACGTCATATGACAAATAGTATAGATTTCGGTTGCAAGACGTTCGTTCGTCAAGATGACGGGTAATTCCTCAGCAATCTTTTGCAACACTTCTGCTTCAGGAAGCAATATACGTGTCATGATCTCCTCCACATATAAATCATCATATTCCACAGTAGATTCGGGTTCATCGCCTTGATGATACACCTTGTCGGTGGTTCTCTCCATGGCATAGGCGCGCAGACTTTTGCGGAATTTTGTAAAATGACTCACGGAATTTCTCACGAGACCTATCGCCTCTTTTTGTTCGATGTGTTCTTTGTCGTCTATGTGAATAACCTCTATAAAGATAGGGTCTAATTTTGAAACTTTCTCAGTGAATACTTTCCAACCATCTTTACACTTCATATAAAGCACACCGTTGTGTTGCTTGAATTGAAAATGGGTCAACATAAAAGGCAACATGATAGCCTGGGCTTCTGCAAAAGACATATGTTTGGTAGTTGAAGACATGTTGTTCGTTCGCTGGTTTGATAACATAGATTGTATATGTCATCAAATATCAATTTTATTGCATAGGATATTGGCGTTGATCGTTTTGAACTTCCAAGGGTTTCGGCATGATCAACGGCAAACGATTTATAATCGACAATGATTCCAAAGTTTTGAAATG
>Ga0114968_10000558_pt1 | contig 27572 bp, 21 predicted proteins | sample M_130807_EF_Meta_FD_87020 | JGI IMG/M metagenome (GOLD analysis project Ga0114968, IMG submission 87020) | Freshwater microbial communities from Lake Montjoie, Canada to study carbon cycling - M_130807_EF_MetaG | ecosystem: Environmental > Aquatic > Freshwater > Lake | place: Lake Montjoie... | reverse complement strand
CCCATTATTAGATAATTTAGATCAGATAATAATAAATGATAATTTTATTGTCAAACTTCTAAATCAAATTAAAGAATAATTTTTTTATAATTATATAATGACTGATATTAATCAAGAAATACAATCTATAAGAGATACTATAGATTTTTTACAACAAATTATTAATACTGAGAAATTAAAAGAAATGAAAAATAATAACAATAACGAATATCAAAATTATTTAATTCAATTATTCCCTACATTTTATGAAACTTATCCTACTTTATTTAATAAGATTATAGAAAGTAAAGACTTGACGTTATTAGAACCAATGCTAGAGGGAATAATAAAAATAAATGAAAATAAAAACCTTAAGGATAGTATAGAAAAAGATTTAGGAGAACAATTAGCAGAAAAATATTTATATCCAAATATTAAAAAATAAATAAAACAAATTATATTAATTTTTTAATAATTAATATAATTTTTAATAAATTATTGCATTTGCTTCAATAATAAATTATTTCTTTATTAATATTTTTTCTAACTTTTTTAAGGTCATTGTTATCTACTGGTAAAAATGTATTAATCCAAAAATCATTTGCTATTATTTGTTTATTATAAAATTTAGTATATTCATCGCCAAAAAATATTCCATTATTTAAAAATAATACTGTATTATTAATAGCTACATATAATTTATTAGTCATATCCATTGATAATTTTTTATTTAAATCAACAATATCATTTGAAAGTTTATAATCTAAAAATATATCAGTAATATAATTATCTTTCATTTCATTTTTATTGATATTTTCTAATAATGTTTCTAATTTTTTTAATTCAGTATCATTTATACCTTTAAAATTTTTACAAATTACATATTTTTCTGATTTTGTAAAACTACTTGTAAATGGTTTATAAATATATACTTCTTCATAGTAGTTATTTAATAATAGTAGTAATTTTAATGTTATTGGTGTAAATGTATCAAAAATTTTAAGAACAAAATTCCCTGATTTTTTTTGTAATCTAAAAGTACGGATAATTTCAATAAGAATCAGTCGATAAACTTCTTGTTCTTGATATTTTTCATTAATCCAATTAAATCCTCCATCAGCTGTAATCAATTCTGCTTCATTTTCAATGTTTTTAATATCTTTTTTTGTAGAACAACTAGTAACATTATTTAATGCTTTAAAAATATCATCTTTAAAGGTAATACTTTTTGCATTGTTAATTGTCATACAATATAATTTATCTTTTGAATAATCTTTTTCATCGTTAAATTTCATTCTATAATAAGTCACTGCTTGTTCAAAAGCGCCATGTGAATCAGCTAAAAATACAGATGTAAATGCTTTAATTGGTATAATATCAAAAATTATTAATATTTCCCATAAATTATAAAATGCCGTAGATATAATACTATCTTTTTTAACTTCAAAATACAATTCAGACATATTTTTAATATCTTTATCATACTCATTAATTTGTTGCTCAAACTGATTAGTTACTAAATATTTTTTAGAATATTTTGGGTCATTAAATATTGCACATTTTTCTTTAGCTGTATGAACGTAATAATGAAATCCATAACTAAATCTAGGTTGTGATTGATAATGTGAAAATTTTACATCATATTTATTAGTTTTTAATTTTTCATTTTTAGGAAATTTACAAATTTTGAATTCAAATTTATCCATTATTATTTATATATATTTAATAGATATCTATTTAAATATATATTAATTAAATTGATTATCAATTTTTATTATTAAAATTTAATTTATCTATTAAGTACAGTCTCCTTCTGAGACTCTAAAGACAGCCCTTTCAGGGCTGTCTGTACTTATGATTAATTATTATTATTATTAGTATTAGTATTATTAAAATTATTATCATATTTTTTTTTATTATAATAAAACAAGTAGATTTAAAAAAATATGATAAATTATCTCTGTGTTTTACTTTATCAATATTATAATCTAATTTCTTTAAAATACTATTCAAATTATACATTCCAAGACCATGTAATATACATGGTCTAATATTATTATTAAATACTAATTCATTATTTTTTAATTAACAATCAGTTTGTTTATATGAATCATAAACACTAACTACCAAAAAAATTTCTTTATTTATATCGATATCTATATCATTGTCGTTATATTTATTACACATTTCAGTTAATATTACTTGATCATCTAAATTTTTATCATTACAATTATATTCATTACAAATATTATTATGTAATTCTTTTAAATATTTAACATAACCAATAAATGTACCAGCACATAATCTATTATTTTTATATTGACCATAAAAAAAATATTTTGCCAACAAATCATAAAAAGGTATCATATCTGAATTTGTATCTTTGGAAAACAAAATTTTTTTTCCCGAATTTCTAAATAATGTTTCTATTTTATCAACAGGTTGCAATATAATAACATCATATCCATCAACAAAACAAACAATATCGTCGTCATTTAAATTATTTAAATATTCTTTTAATAGATTAATTTTCATCATAAATCCTTTCCATTCTTGTCCCCATCCTAAAACCTCTAATTCTCCACCATTCCTTTTACATGATTCGACTAAATACTCAAAATAACCCTCACTTTTATTTGCAACAGTAACAATATGCATATATTATTATATATGTTATATAATATATATTATTATATTTTTAACCATTTTAGATATAAAAAAAATTATTTTGTTAGTTTTTTTGAAATATATAATACCTGGATAAGAAAGTATATAAATGGAAATTCTTAAAACTATCATTATAATAATTAGCTGTATTCATTAAAAATTTTTTTGTATCAGGAATACTTTCATGTTTTGCATAATTATTAAGATATTCTTTAAAATTATCAAATACATTTTTAAATGTATCTGTTTCAATTAATGATAACCCAATTTTTTCCATAGATTCAATTAAAAACGAAGGTTCAACTAAATATTCTTTATAATAATCATCTTGATTAATCCATTTCATCAGAACATCAATTGCTAAGCCAGTTTGTTTTAAATTTTTAGTATCAGAAGGATACAATCTATTAATATCGTATAATAATGTTTTATTACCATCACTTGGCATATATTCCGCATTTATTTTACCATCGCTATTAAATGTATTATGAACTATATTACCATCTAGTGTTGTAATAATTAAAAAACCATGTTGTCTTAAATATTTTTTAATATTATTTAAAAAATTATTTAATGAATTATCATTTGCAAAATAATAATGTATTGTAAATTGAGCATTCATAACATCAAAAGTTTTATAATTTGTGCTATTTAAATCCTCTCCAAAAGTATTTATTAATAATTTTTTATTGTCATCTTTCATATTTCCAATCACAGCTTTTTGATTAGTAAAATCAAAAGGAATAGAAGCGTCTGCTTGTATAAATTTCATGTTTGTAAATCCAGGATACTTTTTTTTATTATTATTATATCGACTTGTTGCACTATCTCCAGCTGAAAATAAATTTCCATAATCTAAATCAATACCTATATATGATCCTACACGTGAATGATAAAATTTATTTATATCACCACCTCGACCACATCCTATATCTAAAATATCCATTTTTTTTTTATTATACATCAAACTGCAATATGTATAAATTAGATTTGATTTAATAAAATTATGAAACTGACCTAAACCTTTAGCTAATTCGTTTTTTTCCTGATAATACTTATTTTCTTTTCTCATTTCTTCAATAGATTTAGCTGTGATTTTATTTTTTAGATATTTAGAATGTGTTTCATAGGTATCTAATTTAGAAAGTAATTCAATGTCACTAATTTCTATTCCATCCATAATACTTCTCCATGTTTTATTACCAACCCATTCAGAGTTTCCATACCTTCTTTTATATTTTATAACCATATCAGTCTTATCCATACGTGTTCTTAATGGTATCCATCTAAAATTATCAGCTAAACTTTTATCATAAGCAAATTCAACTACTGTATTATCTTCAATAATATCTCCTTCTATATCTCTTGCTTCATTATTAGTTAAGTAAATATTAGCAATATAATTATTATCTTCTTTTTGAAACAATACAGGTACCTCTTTACCATATTCATATTTACCAACATATAAATTTAATATTCTATATATTTTATTTTTTTCTTTAAAATTATCATTAGTATCATACATATCATCGTTTTCATTACCTATAGAATTATCAAACACATTTAAAATTTGTTTTGTTTCTGGATTTTTTTCATATAAAACATAAAAATCAATTGAATTTTTACTACTTGGTTTCCATTTAAATGTTGACTTAACAGTCGTACTTGTTACTATATTATATTTTTGTTTTAATGGTGTGTAAATTAGACCATCTAACAAATATGGAGCTGGAGCATTAATATATTCATTCCATATTAATTTACTATAAAGATAGATTTCTATCGGATGTCCTCCAGTCGGGAATATAAAATATTTACTTATTACTATATTGTTTTTATTAGATGTATTTAGCGTTTCATTCATATAAATAACATAATCTTTAATATCTTTTTGATAATATTTTTCTATTTTATTAATATCAAATTCTCCATTGTACTTATTAATTAATTTTTTTTGATCAAATAAATTTTTAGTAACATCGTTTAATAATTCATATCTTTTAATTAATGCAATTTCATCTCTTATGTCTTTACCTTGGTTAAATAAAATATCAAAACCTAAAAACATAAATTTTTTATATTTTTTTACAAATAAATATTCTCCATCTAATATTGTTTCTTCATATTTTTCTATTTCTTTTTGATTATAATCTTTTATTTTTTTTACTACTAAATTATAAGAAATTAAATATACATTTTTATTAAATACCATTAAAAAATGTCTCTCACCATCTGCTTTGTCTGAAATAGAATATTCATTTGGGATTGTATCCACTACATGAATTAATTCTGCTGATACTGGTTTTACTCCTGGTAATTCTGTAATATTTTCAGGTGATTTAGTTAATTGTTTTAATTTAGATATTACAGCTTTTGTCTCATTAACTGATATAATTTCTTCTGTGTTTTGAATTATTTTTATCAAATACATAACTTCATTTATAAACATTGTGGAGTACTTGTTGTCTAAATTTTTTATATCTTTTTTAAATACAATCTCTACTTCTAACTCATATGTATTTTTGCCTTTATTAATATATTGAGCTTTATTTGCTGTTTTTACTAATGTTAAATCTGTACTAATTTTAACATTATCATCTTCAAATATTATTAATGATAACCTATGTTTAAATCTAAAAATAATTTGATTTCTTTCTTTGTTATTCAAATATTGTAATTTTTTTATTTTTTCAATATTTACATGTTTTTCTTCTGATAACCTAAATCTTAAATTATTAGGTGTATCATCTACTATGTTTTGAATATCTTTTATTTTTTCAATAATTAAAATATTTTCTTTTTTTTGCAAAATATAACTAGACAACAAAGCAAATACAACATGATTCTCGCGTTCATAAATATTTGAAAGAATATTATTAATATTTTCTAATTCATTTATTGTAATACGATATGTACTTAAACCATGTTTATCATAATTATATCCTACATCTAAAGAATTTTCAGATTTAAGTATTAATTTATTTTCTATTGCTCTTTTTTTTAAAGATTTTAATATATTGTTAAAAATTGTTAATGTTGGAATATGTAGTGATATTTCGGCTTCATATGTATTTTTAACATTTTGTAATTTATGTTTAATATTATTTACAAAATCTTTTGATAATATTTCAGTCATGTATATATATATCTTTTAATAGTAGAAGATTTTTATATTGTTTATAATTAATTTTTGCAATATTTTTAAATATGTTAAATTTTATTATTTTAATAATTATAATAGTAATAAATCCAAATTAAATAAAATTTATATTTCTTTCATTCGGATTTATTTTTAACATTGAATCTATTATATTGATAACTTTTTCTAATTTATCATTATCTATAATATCAATCTGTTTTTCTTCTTTAATTACTTCTTTAATGTCCCATGTTTCAGGTATATTTGTTAAAAATTTACCATTTTTCTTAAAAAATTCTTTTTTCCTGTCACTTTTTTCTATCATACATTTTGGTATATCGCCACATATTTCATAAAACCAATATATATGATGGAAATCTCGACTATAAGTATCATCTTTCTCTGGATCAAATAATATATCACCTGTTAATATTTCGTATATTGTACAACCTAACGACCAAATATCACATTTTTCATCAAAACCACATTTTAATACTATTTCAGGTGCTCTATAATATCGTGTTTGTATTTCTGCTTTTTTATTGTAATCATTTAAATCTATAATAGAACCAAAATCCGATATTACTACTTGAATGTTATTCATATCTTCATCTTCTAATTCCTTTTCACTTTCAGAATTTTGTTTTATTTGGTCCATTATTGCTATCACTTGGTCTTTCATTTTATTTTTAACAATTTGTTTGAATTTTTGTTTATTTTTTGTTTTTTTTAAAGACAACAAAGAATTGTTTTTTTCATTATCTAATAGTTCTTTATAAATATTAGATAAATTATATTTATCAACTTCATTAATTAAATATTTTATATTTTTTTCATAACCTTTTATTAAAATATTTTCTGGTTTTATATCTGTATGAATCATTTTTAATTTTTCATGAATGTCTTTAACACCTTTTATTATTTGCAAACTAATATTATAAACTATTTCAGGTGGCAAACCTTTCTTATATTTGCCTCTTCTAATCAATTGATATATTGAACAAGCCATTAGTTCAAATACCATACAAATTGCATATTGTTTTGATTCTAATGGTTTAAATTTAAAATGGTCTATCATGTTTATCAAATATTCTGATTGAATTTTAGATATTTTTAAAAATGTATTAACCTCTAATTTACCTTCCTTATAATATTCAGGATTTTGTATTTTAATAGCATAATAATATTGTTTCTTGGGGTCATTCATGTAATAACTTAACCATACTGATGCAAATCCTCCAGTTCCAATTTTATGTAATAAAATATATCGATTATCTAAAATCATTCCATAATATTCATCACCTAAATCTTCATCAGCATAATCACTACTTTCACTACAACTATCACTTTCACTACTATATATCGTCATTATTTATTATTATATAATATCTAGTTAAGTATTTTTATTATGATATTATATTATATATTATAATGTCATGTAATAATGTTAATTGTAATTATAGTGAATGGGTAAAAACACCTTGTTTGGATAATAAATTAATAAAAATTAGGACAATTAATACATCTGCACAAGGTACAAATGGTACAAGTTGTAATACAAATCAAAATAATTATATTGATACAGAAACTTGTATATTACCAAATAACTGCGAGTTATCAAATTGGTCTGATTGGTCTCCCTGTTCATCAGGAAAACAAATTAAAACTAGACAAGTTAAAAATCCTCCTAAAATTGGAGGCGATGTATGCCCCGAAAGTTTAACAGTCTATTTTGAAACACAAAACTGTACTGCTAATAATACAACAACTGATAATTGTACATATACAAATTGGTCTGATTGGTCGCCTTGTACTACTGTTAAAGGTATTGGATACCAAGTTAGAACTAGAGGTGTTCTGACTGTAGGAGGTAATTGTTCAAATAACTACGTTGATTATGTCCAAAAAAAAACTTGTAATGATAATCCCATTAATGATTGTATTTTATCTGACTGGTCTTGGTCTCCTTGTTCGACTAAATGCGGTAACGGTTTTAAAATTGGCACAAGAACAATTTTAGAAAATGCAAAAAATGATGGCAAACTCTGTCCTATGGATATCAGTTCATATTATATTAGAGAGAATTGTACTAGTAATGAATATTGTCCCGTTGATTGTATTACAACAGATTGGGGTGCTTGTATTAATAATGTAAGTACCAGAACTGTAACACCAGCACAAAATTGTGGTACTTGTCCATCAGGTACTGATGTATCTAGACCATGTAATAACTGTACCGTTAGTGATTGGGGTGCATGTAACGGTACTAAACAAACAAGAACTTTTCAAGAAGCTACAAATGGCGGAACATTTTGTACTGCAGACCAAAAAGTAACAGAACGACCTTGTAATAACTGTACCGTTAGTGATTGGAGTGCATGTAACGGTACTAAACAAACAAGAACTTTTCAAGAAGCTACAAATGGTGGAACATTTTGTACTGCAGACCAAAAAGTAACAGAACAATCATGTAATAACTGTACCGTTAGTGATTGGAGTGCATGTAACGGTACTAAACAAACTAGAACTTTTCAAGAAGCTACAAACGGCGGAACATTTTGTACTGCAGACCAAAAAGTAACAGAACGACCATGTAATAATTGTATTGTTGATGGTTGGGGTGCATGTAACGGTACTAAACAAACAAGAACTGTTAGAGAAGCTACAAACGGTGGAACATTTTGTACTGCAGACCAAAGAGTAACAGAACGACCATGTAATAACTGTATAGTTGGTAGTTGGAATGCATGTAATAATACTACAGGAAAACAAACAAGAACAGTTACACAAGCGACAAACGGCGGCATAGCTTGTACTGCAGAACAAAATATAACAGAACAATCATGCGATCGTATTACCGTTTATACAGATTCAAATTATGGTGGTAATAGTGCTGGCTTTCCAGTTGGTAATCATGATATTGGAATAATAGCATCAAAAATAGGAAATGATGTAATTAGTTCTATTAAAGTAGATTCTGGTTATAAAGCTACTATATATAGAGATGGAGGTTATAGTGGTGGTTCTCAAATATTAACTGCAAATCAACCTAATTTAAGTAATATATCATTTGATAATACAATATCGTCTATCAAAGTCGTAAGAGTATAATTATTCTAATAGATAAGAACGCTGTGAATAATGTGTTGCAAATGATTCAGCATGCAACCATTTGTTTTTATTATCTTTATAATTTATTACATGGTAGTTATATTTGGTATAAAAACAAGATGGATACAAAAAGATTGACGGTAATACTATATATTTTGTTTTGTCTTTAACTGTTGGATCTAATAGATAGCCTAACACAATATTACGAAAGAGACAAACACCAGTTATATTAGCTAAAGAATCGTCTTGGTCATACCATATATCATTATCATTAATTTTACAATTAAAAGGATTAATATTTAATAGTAATCTTTTTGTTATTAAATGCCCTTCTTTCGACATTATAAATGCATTGTTTATAAATATTAAATCATCTGATTCTGCAAAAGATGTCTCAGAACCAACCACAAAATCATATTGATAAAATAATTGTTCGGTTGATCTAAAACATTCAAAATCATTAATATCAACATATAGACCACCCATATCATACAAAATTAAATATCGTAATATATCTGATTTACCTCCTAATAACTTTATTGTAAAAAATGTTCTAATCGCATTTTCAAAATCATGTTTATATTTTTTTAATAATTTTAATATATCTGTTTTATATTTAATAATAATTTTATCATTATTTAATAATTCTTCTGGTATATTATCAAAATTAGTCCAAATGTATATTTTATGGTTAGGGTGATTATTTAACCATGTTTTATAATATCCAAGTTCAAATTTAGAATCATTATTTTTTTTTAACCAAATAAAATGAATAGTTAATGGAATATAATTTATTGTTGATATTTCCTGATCATATATATTATAATATTTATGGTGTAGTTCCATCACATCAATAATAGTTGGTATAAATATTGATATGAATTTATTATTGATGTATGTTTCTATTAAACTAACATTTTTATTTTTATATAATGATTTAATACCTCCACAACTCACTAAAAAATCTTTTGTTATTATACTTTTATTATAAATAGTTATTAATATAATAAAACCTAATGTTTTTATATCGACGTTATGATCAGTTTCTAATGATAATATTTCATTAGAAAATTTTTTAAATATTTCTTGATTAGAATTGATTGTCTTATTATTGAAATTTAAATCTCCATCTGTATTATTTTTTATTACAATAAATTTACAATTATTCAAGTTATATTCGATTAAATTTATCGTATGTAACATTATAAAATAATAAATTAATTAAATTTATTATTTTATATCGAAAATAATTAGCGCTTGTTATAACAGTATGTATATTGTTGCAACAATATATTGCTATAACAATATATTGCTGTATATATATTGCTGTCTATATATATTTTTGTATATGTATATTGCTGCGTATGTATATTACCACGTTTTGTTGTATATATATGGTTTGGTGTGAGACGAACGCGATCCTGTTCTTTCAAATACCAGGTATTTACAATATTTGTGCACTTAAATTAACATATAAGATAATAACTACTGACATAAACGTTATTTTGTTATGTTTTGCAGGTTTCTATAATATCAAGTCTTGAATATGAATCATCTGGAACACAATCGTGATCGTGTCTTTGCGTCTATGTTAGAGAGTTTATTGAATCATTATACATTTGTACCATCGTTACGTTCAGTTAATCTTCGAGATATGGATATGGACAACACAATCTTACATGATCGAACTCATAGCAGAGTTAGCCAACGGTCTGGCTCTACTACAACACGTATTGGAGGGACCTCAATCGTCTTTGGTAGATTGGTGGAGATAAGAAATCAGGAGTACATCATCGTATCACAGTCTGATAATTACAGAATTATCCACTACATAAAACATTCCCTCGAGATAATTAAGAGATATGAGCAAGAACAAACACTGTCGCAAAATGAAGTATTTGGAGTCCCTAAATTTATTGTTGATGAGATATATGCTGCTTCTGTTGCTTCTGCTACTTCAAGCTCTGGATCTCTGGAGAACATCAAGAGAAGATTTAATAGAGTATTGTGCGATTTAAACAGTAGTGAATTAGAAGCTGATAACTTATGGCCTTATCGGCATGAGTTACGTATAGAATGATGTAAATATACGCGTGTCTATTATATATTGTTCGAGTATATTAGATTAGTATAGTATAACTAGACTCCTACTCGCATACTCGCGTACTCGCATACTCGCATACTCGCATACTCGCGTACTCGCATACTCGCATACTCGCGTATTACCGCTTGCCTGTATATAATATCTTATTCGCAATATGTAAATAATTATTTAATTTATCTTTTGTCATCTTTGCTAGCAATTTAACTTGCACAGCAGTTGAATAGATTTTACTCAATATATTTTTATGTTTATTTATAAAATTCCAATACAAACTGTCCCATAATTCAAACCAATTGCTATTTTTATAATTGCTCATTTTCCGTATATAATTTGATGAACTGAAGTATGGTCTTGTCATCATACTTATATCTGTTTCTTTTAATGCATATTGTGACATACCAAAAACATTAGGTACCATCACCCATTCAAAACTATCAATAAAACATATCATAAACCAATCATATAATTCCAATGGATTAATTTGATTTAATAATCCAAAATTTCCCATCACCATTAACCTTTCAATATGATGTAAATATGCATATTTATTAACTTTATTTATCATATCATCAATAATATCAATTTTTGTATTTCCTAAGTACCATGTTTCAGTTAATTTTCTGTTATGTTTCAAATAATTCATTTTTAACATTTCTAAACCATGATAATGATAAATAAAACGAACATAACTTCTCCAACCAATAACTTGTCGTATAAAAGCTTCTACAGTCACTATATTATTTTTATTCTTTTTATAATATTTTATTATTTCAATTATTACTTCTTTGGGTGTTGTTAAACCAATGTTTAACATAGGAGATAAAACCGAATGAGAGCCAAAAACAACTTTATTAGATATACCATCTTGATATTTGCCAAATGTTTCTAATTTTTTTTTAATAAATATTTTCAAATGTTTACGTGTCTCTTCATGAGTTACCGGATAATAAAATTCATCTATAGATCCAAAATTATCAGGAAAATGTTTATTTACATATTTTTTAGCTTCATTAATATACTCATTTTCATAAGTTGTTATTTTAATTTCTTTATAATTTTTATCATATGGATTCCTGTTTTCTCTGTCAAATGACCATTTGTTTTGTATTGGTTTGTTGTCTTTGTCCATCAAAATATTTAATCGTCTGCGTTGCCATTTGTAAAACGAATCATGAAAATATTTTTTTTTATTTGTATTATTATTTCTATAATCTTCCAAGTCTTGTCTAGTTTCTAAAAAAGCAAGCGTATCGTGTATTATTAATTTTTTTGTTTGGAGTTTTTTTATTACTGGTTTATCTATAGGGTCGTATACATGTATTTCTGATGCATTTGAAAATATAGATTTATAATTAATTTTATCAAATGATACATATTTAACATTTTTGTATATATTTTTTATTAAATTATAATAATATTTCATTGAAGCTCTGTGAAATACAAGTTTTTGTTTATGAAAAGGTTTATCTGTAAAATAAAACGGTTCTTCTATCAGATATATCACGTCCATGTTTTTTAAATATGGATTGTGTTCAAATAACTGTGTAGGAAATATAATAAATGTTTTCATTATATATATAATATATAATGAAAATATGTTGTTTTTATAATTTAATTATCTTTTGTACTAAAAGGTATAATACGTTTCTTAGCTCTTATTTTAACTGCTGGATATCCTGCACCTCTGCCATACGTGGTACCATCAAATTTACATATTCCTGCAGATTTCATTGAATAACCAGGTTGGCATTTGTCATAGCATAAAGCAGCAATATCTTGCTTATTACTTGGGCAGCTTGCAGGAAATGATTCAGATACAAAACTTCTTTTTGGATATGTATCTGGAGTGTAAGATTCTTTTGGAAATATGTGTGCATCTTTTCTACATGTACAAGGATCTTCTGAATAATCACTTGGACATTTATCCCTACAACAACCATTATCTGAACATTTACCATAAGCACACGCTTCAGCACAACAACAACCTTTACCATATATATGTGCATCTTTCCTACAAAATGCACCATCATCAGCATACCCCCCTGGACAATCTTTCCAGCAAACACCGGCAACGTCTCTGTAACCATCTGCGCATCTTCTTCTACATAAAGCACCTGCATCAACATCACCACCACATCCATACCAACATACGCCACCTACATCACTAGTATCACCTGGACAATTATTTCTACACATACCAGCACTAGTTCCATAACTATTGGAACGACAACTATCTCTCATTGTTGCACCTGGTACGCCATGTGTTTTAGGTTCGCAAAAATTAGCAACTAAAGGTTCGTATCCATCTTTACATTTAGGATAACATAACCCTGCATTTTTCCATTGTTCATCACCATCATTACAAGCTATTTTACGACAAAAATATCCATCATCTATTTCACCTTCTTTACAAGGTTCGTATTGTTTAGGATCAAAAATTTGTTTTAAACCACGTACAATTGTAGTGCCAAAAATAAGTTCGGCGATATCTTGACCTTTGCTAATATGACAATCTTTATGTTCTTCGTTCCAGTCAGCGCCTTTCATTAAACAATATTCTTTTGTTACTCTACATAAACCATCTTCTGTATTATAATTTAATTTGTTAAGATCGCATATAGTACGTAAAGAAGGATTTGATAATATACATATTCCATTTAACATATTACTTTTGAATTCACCATATTTATCTGGAGATACCTCTTCATTCGGTTCTTGTCTCATAGGCCAATTATAACTATTATGACATGATTCTTTATCTTTATATGAACATTCGCGACCACTTTTTCTAAGAATTATTTTACCATTATTTATTATACAATAGTCATCTAAGATTTTTTGTAGTAATAATTCAGAATCTACATTATTTTTAAAATATGTGTTTTGTAGTGCTACATCATCTTCTAATTGTTTCTGTGTAATTATATTATTTATTATATCTTGATTAATTGTAGCATTCATTTTATCAAATATTTTATCATTAGCTAATATTAACTTTTGTAAACCAGCATCATAAATTTTATTTTGTTCTTCTAGAGTCATTATTGCCATTTTTGACCAAGGACCTAAAATAGCTGGTAGTTGATCATCTGTTAAACCAGGATCATTTCCTCTTTTTGTTTTCAATACCTTTACGAGTTCATCATCTAATTGTTTTTTCATATCTACATACATATTATTTGTCGTCATCTTTAAATAACCTCCTGCATCACCTAAATCTAAACCTAAAGTTAATGCCATCATTGCCATTTCTGCCGCAAATACAGCAGGTGCAAAAGGTCCAGCTGCAGCCGATGAAGAAGCTGCTCCAGCTACTGCTGCTGATGCTTTAGCCGCAGCAGCAGTAGCTGCTCTTGCTGCAATTCTTTCTGAACATGCTATCGCAGCTTTCTGTCCTGCTATAATACCTAATCTAGCTGCTGCTTCTACACCTATTGCTTTTGCTATACTTCCTAGTAATGCACCTGTTGCTCGTGCTAAAAGATATTGACCAGTCCGTACAACATTCACTATTATAGTTGATCTTAATATTGCTAGTAATGTAAAAGGGTCTAAAGCGACAGCAATAGCTATATTTTGAATACTACCTGTTTGTGCTTTAGGCGATGAATATTTTGGAGCTTCTTGTTTTAATGTTTCAGCTGTCGCAACAGTTACCTCTGGTTCACTAGGTGCTGGTACACTAGGTGCTGGTACACTAGGTACTGGGTCACTAGGTACTGGGTCACTCGGTGTTACAACAGTTACTGGATCACTTGGTGTTAAACGTTTTTCTGGTGTTTCAGAAGGTGCTGAACGTCTTTCTGGTGTTCCAGAAGGTGCTGATGCAGGTACAGGTGCTATAACTATGTTATCTTGTTGATTTTTAAAAAAAAAATAAGCACCGACAGCACAAGCTATTAATATGCTTACTATTATAACATATGTCCAAGTATTATCACTTTGTGTATTTGGTATTATATCTCCTTCAGCCATTATATAATTTATTATATATAATAAATTATATAATAAATTATATTATATTATTTATTTATTGTTTGGAAAAATCATTCTATACACTGCAAATAAAATACCTAATAAAATTAGACCACCTATAACAGTTAAAACAATCCATATTTTATCTGACGATATTCCCATACCTTCAAAAAAATTAGTAGTGAAACCTCCCAAACCTCCTCCTACACTACTTCCTGCATCTTCTAAACCATTTTTTACAAGATCAGCTAATTGATTTGAATATTTGGTATCCAATGTAACAGTACCTTTTGTACCTTTTGTTGTAATTTTACTTGGTGTTATTATAATAAATTCATCGCGTGTAATAATTTTTTCAATATTAAATTCATTATTTGATGGATCTATTATTGGAACACAATTTGTATCTTGTATTATTACCTTATCATATTCTGAAAATCTATCTCCGGATTGTATAGTTATTTTTGTTTTATTTATAGAATCGGTACTTGCATCTTCTATTGAAATTATATTATATTTTTTTCCATTTTTTTTAAAAAAGTTATCTGCAGCTATTCCTGCATAAATGGAAACACCTGCAATTCCTGCTGCCATTGTAGCATTCTTTTTTGTTAATACAGATTCTTTTGTTTCTTTTATATTTGCATCAGCTTTTGCATCATCTTCTACTTTTTTTATATTTTCTGGAGTAGCTTTTTCAGCATTTCTTAATTCTTCAGCTTCTTTTGCTGCTTTTTGTGCGGCTTCATCACCTTGTGTTGCTAGATTATCTAAATGAGGTGTATCGCTGCCTACCGCTTTTGCTCCTTGTCCAAGCTCGTCTGCTTTTGTTCCAAGCACTGCTACATCGTCGGTTTTGGCTACAATCCCTGCAGCAACTGCACCAGTCCCTATAGCTGCTCCAGCTACTGCTGTTGTAGGAACTGCTGTAGCTGGCTTGAACATTCCAGTTGGTAATGAGAATGATGCCGTTGAAGGCTTTAAAGCGGTAAAAGTATTACTTACTTTACTAGTAACACTACTTAATGCATTTCCTAAACCACTTCTAATCATTTATTTATATCTATATAATAAATAAATAAATTAATTATTAAAATATTATTTATTATATATATATATATGAATTATAATAATATAAATATAGTAAATTTATTAATTAATAAAATAGTTACTGTAAATATTGCAGAAAATATTGCAGAAAATATTAAAGAAAATATTACAGAAAATAAAACAGATACAGTAAATATTACAGAAAATATTACAGAAAATATTACAGAAAATATTACAGAAAATATTACAGAAAATATTACAGATACAGAAAATAAAACAGATACAATAAATATTGCAGATAATAAAACAGATACAATAAATATTACAGAAAATATTGCAGAAAATTCAGTACAAAAATTAAAACAGTTACATGAAAAATTAAAACTAAATTACGGAAACTTTATGGAAGAATACCCAGAACAATTAATGAGTGTATCATATATTAAACCTGTAAATATTGTTTTAGAATTAGGAGGCAATATAGGTAGAAATTCTTGTATTATTGCATCATTATTAAATAATAGTAATAATTTAGTAGTATTTGAATCTGACCCAGACAATGCTGTTAAATTAAAAGAAAATTGTGATTTAAATTATTTAAATTTTATTATAGAAGACTGTGCTATATCAAAAACAGAATTATTACAAAAAGATTGGATAACAAAATCTAAAGATTTAATAAAAGATAATGAACTGGTAAATTGGAAACAGATTAAAACTATGTCTTGGTTACAGATAAAAAACAAATATAAAATTACATTTGATACATTAGTTGCTGATTGTGAAGGAGCTTTATATTATATTCTTAAAGATGAATCCAATTTTTTAGAAACCTTTACAACAATTATAATTGAAAATGATTTTAATGATATTGAACATAAAAAATTTGTTGATAGTGAATTTAAAAGATTTAGTTTTAACAATGTTTATACTAAATCAGGCGGTTTTGGACCATGTTATAATTGTTTTTTTGAAGTATGGATTAAATAAATTATTTATAGCCAAGACTGTAGACTGGTTTTTTTGTATACATACAATTATATACATGAAAAACAGACCATCGCCATCGGACTCAGCAACCTTGTTTCAAAAAGGTACTTTGAAAAGGGGCAATGACGGAAATATCTACATGATATCAGTAGACAAGAACAAAATTCATAGATGGACGCAAGCTGTCCTAGTCAAAGACAAAAATCTGTACATTAAAGGACAACTCATAAGTGACATAATAAATTCTCAAAATGTCTTAAAAATGACAGAGTTAAAGTTATATGGTGAGTTGAACATTCAAGACAACTTGTGCATTGGAGATTCTATACCGTATGAACTCCCATCATTTGGAAAAGGCACATATTATGTTTATCGTTTCTTTGATTCTTTAATTGCTTCAAAAAAGAAACTGACATTAAGTAAGTTATTAACGACGCAATTTTCAAATAAACTAAACATTAAAGTAACTGTAGATTATGGCGTTTTTGTATTCAGGGATTCAAAAACTTTGAAAGTATTAAATAACGCGTGGCAATACTTGATTAATTTCATTGTGAAGAACAACATATCCAAAGACATAGACAGGTACAAACGAGAGCAAAAGAACATCAAAAAGAAGCAAATGGATACCAATCTGTTGTTGATTGAAAAGTACAAGACGCAAAACGTAAACAAAGTGAGCGAAGTTGATGTAATCGAATATTTGGGAAGTAAGTTTTCTAAAGATGAACAACAAGTGATCAAATTGTTGTTCAAGAACAAGTTTGATGACGCCTTGAAAACGGATGTTGTTTCATACTACGCCTCTAACTATTTTGGCGATGGAATATTCCATGTTCTTAGTGATGACAAATTTAATGTAATCATGCAATGTGGTGTATACACTAATAATTTGATTCATGAATTGTATAATGTGGTGAAGCAAAGATAAGTCCTAAATAACACCCTGGAGACGTATTTGACCTACCAGCTCTTTTGCTGGTTTAGGGTTTGAGCTCGTCGGCTACTTCCTCATTATAATAGCTATTACACTCGCTATAGTTATGTACAGTCTGTCTTATAAAGACAGACTCTAGAGTCTCCTTTGGAGACTGTACAGTCAGCCCTTATAGATTCCTAACTTAATCGCTATTATCATCTTCATCTTCATCTTCATCTTCATCTTCATCTTCATCTTCATCTTCATCATCAGAATCTTCATTTTTACACGCACGAGTGCTAACACCAGTTTTAGCAGCAGTACCAGCACCAGTTTTAGCAGCAGTACCAGTGCCAGTTTTAGCAGCAACACCAGCACCAGTTTTAGCAGCAACACCAGCACCAGTTTTAGCAGCAGTACCAGTGCCAGTTTTAGCAGCAATACCAGTACCACCACCACCACCACCACCAGCACCACCAGCACCACCAGCACCAGCACCACCAGCACCAGCACCACCAGCACCACCAGCACCAGCACCACCAGCACCAGTACCAGCGTCTATGTCATCACCATCTGCATCACTATCAAATAATTTCTTCTCAGTTCCAATATCCTTCTTAATCTGCATAACATCAACTATATTACATATGAATATAAATACTCGTATGTATTTGCTAATTTAGTACTTTACCTTTAACATTGTCGATAACACGCCAATCACATAATCTTTATTGGTATCGTCGCACTTCAATATCAACTTGCAAGCCTCAATATTCTCCTGTAAATAAATAGTTTTTGTTATTGTAAGATCATCGGATTTTTAAAAAATATATGATTAAAAAGTAACTTACCGTACTGAGCTGATCATTAGAATCAGTGATGATTTCCTTCATGATGTTAACAACATCTGGCTTCAACTCTGAATCCAGACCAATCAACATTTTTCCTGCCTGAACCTTAAGAAGGTCTGCATCCTGAAAAATACAATAAAAGTAAAAGTTATGATCGCTAAATTTTTAGATTTTGGCTATTACATAAACATACCTTTGGTTCATTTGGTTCATCGATAGGGCTAAGATCCTTGATACTCTTTAAAATAGGCTTGCTTATAATAATACTAGTTCCAGGACCTGCTCCAGCACTAGCTCCAAGACCTGCTCCAATACCAGATCCAGCTCCTGCTCTATTCAGCTTGGCTTTCTTATCCTTATGATCAGTAGAAAAATACGGTTTGTATCCAGCTTTATGCAAAACATCATTAGCTTCTATTTTGGTTTCATAGCTCTTGCGTCCTTGTCCTAAAGCTTTAGGTACCTTTGAATATAACAACTGTTTTTCGCCATTTGATAGATCGCGAGACATATCGACGATCGCACAAGCACAAGCACATGCGTATTCGTATACATATGCGTATTCGTATACATATGCATATGCAATATAAATACTCTGTTTATACCATAAATATTTGATTTTAGATTTATAAAGCTTAATAAATCTTGATATGTTCATGAAAATTTTGTATTATAATTGCGCTAGATGTGTAGCGCAATTATAATAATATTATTATATTATTATAATATTATTATATTATTATTTTTAAAATTTAAAATTTAACATCAAAACTGTTATCATTGATAGATACGTTATATTTAATATTACTTGTCTCTATTTTTTTAATAATTTTGAAATGGTAACCAGCACGCGACGAGTTATAATAATGTATATTATAATTTTTTAACATTAAAGGTACATTTTTTGTTATTGTTTCATCAAGTAATAATAGTATATTATTGAATTTAAAATTTTGTAAAGCCATACCCAATTGGATCATAAGATCAGAATCAACAAATGATATATTTTCATTGCAATAATCTGGTGTAATATCACATATGAAAAATTGCGCTGTTTTTTCATTATTAACAAATTCATCTTTTAATTTATCATATATTTTTAAATATGTTGAATAAACATACCCTTTGTTTAATTTTGAATAAGTATAAAATATAGACATTATGTTATAATTAATATATTAATCATATATTATTTTAATTTTTTAAAATAATATATGATTTTTTGTTTTATGAAGAGCCAAATATATATTATTTTAATTTTTTAAATTTATTATATATAATAATATATAATAATATGAAACCTCATATATATTATTCAACATATATAATAATATGGGGTTTTTTATATTGGATGAAGGTTGTTAAATACAACCCAACATCTTGGCTATTTATAGCATTATTAGCAGCAATAATTACAATAACATATTTAATTTTAGAGGATGCTCCAGTAAATATGGTAATAAAATACATTATTTATAATTCGCCAAAATTAATACTATTATGTTTAATAGATAATAAGAATATACATAATGGTTTTATAATTGGTACTGTATTATTTTTATATTACTTGATACTAATAGATTTTGATATTAAAAATATATATTATGATCAAACTATAAAGAAAATAATAGATTCAGATTGGTAATTGAAAAAAAATAATATAAAAACTATTTAAGATAATACATATATATTTATATATATATATATTATGAATTCATTATTTTCTTCACATGATGTATTAAATATACATAAAATACTAGGTTTTGGATGTCTTGCAAATTTTGGATATCGATTCTATAATAGAATATTATATGGTAGTATGTTATTTGATAACTCAATTTTTACATACGTAACACCTATGGTTCATTTATCCTTATCTTTGTCATCTTTTATATTTTCGGTACCTACGCATCGATTTAATAGTAAAGCAATTATTTGGCGAGAATTACAACTACATAATATTATTTTTACTTCTAGATCTGTTTGTATGATGTATCATGCACTGTTCTTTAAAGAACTGAATGCTTTCTATTATTTTAGTCGTCTGGGGATTGTTTTATTTCATCATTATCTAGCAGACTTGGCGACTGCAAAATATCAAAAAGACAATAAAACAACTACACGTGATATCCCATATGACACTAAAAACACATTAATACCATATGTAAATAAAAAATTTTATGCTATATCCCAATTATTAGCTACTAGTGGTATTTTGCTTAGTAATAATTGTGACAATGGTTTTTTTATAATGTTCCCGATACAATTATCTACTTTTTTAATGACGCTTGTAAGAAAAAATATAATCAGTAATAATACATGGCATATTTTATATGCTATGTCTCTTAGCGTACCATATTTACTTAATCTTAATGTTATTAATGCCAGAAATGACATGCTTTATCCATCTATTATTTATATTTTTTGTAGGTTATTTCTTGGATTAGATAAATATATAAATATGATTTTTTTAACATATTATTATATCAATATAAAGTATATGAAACAGATATTTTCATCTTATATCTTAAATTAAAATAACAAAAATTAATTTTTTTTGTATTAGATTCTATAATAAATTGTTATATGATAGTATGTTATTTTTGGTTGTATTTCTAATTTAATAATTAATATATTAATTATTAAAAAATTATTTGATATATAATATATATATGAAAACTAAATATATACTTATTTTATTCGTAATTATTTACGTTTTTTTGTTTGTTGATATATTTCAAAAGCATTGTATTTTTGTTAATCAAGAAAATTTTGATGACAGTATTCAAGATCCAGTATCAAAAACACATATTTTATTTACAAGATATAAAGAAACAGATATGAGCATTGTATTAGAACCATTTATTAATAAAAAAGATACTACTATTTTTATCTATAATAAAGGTGATGATATACCATTAGGTATTCCACATAATACAACAAATCTTGAGATAATTCAATTACCTAATTTAGGTTGGGATGCTTATGCATTTTTATATCATGTTATTCATAATTATGATAATTTACCAGATTATATTTATACATTCCATGCATCTATCCAATATTTAGAACATAAATATAATATATTTAAAGATATTTTAGATGAAAAACACAATGATAAATATTATTATGGTGGTAATATAGGTGTAACAGAAATGAATTTTAGTCTTGATGACTGGAATTCATCAACTGAAATAAATAAGTTATCAGCTAGTGAAAATAAAAAGTATTCAATTTCATCTATTAGACCATTAAATAAATGGTTATTAAGTAAAATAAATCAAATTCCTGATTTTGCAGTTACCGGTGATTATTTAAAATGGACTGCACACGGTATGTTTTTTGTTCATAAATCTAGAATTTTAAAATATCCAATTTCTTTTTATATTAATTTATATGATGAAATATCTGTATGGCAAAGTGAAGTTAATCATTATCTTGAAAGAAGTTGGTATTTATTATATGGTGAATAATATAAAAAAATTGATATATTAAAATATAAAAAAATATAAAAAATGTACAAACAACCTGAAAACCAGCCTTTACAGCAAAGAAGCAGAATGAAATACTGATACGAGATATTATCATAACAACTTGACAAATCAGAAGTTCAAATACAATACAACAGTGTATATGAACTTCTGAAACGATGGATTCAGTTGAACTTGATCAGTTTTTCAAAAGTGGGCTTTTATCTGACACTATCGTACGTGTTCGGTTTGCTTCTGAACGCGATCCTGGCAAAATTGATATTCCAGTACATTCCATAGTATTAGCGTCGAGTAGTGAGAAATTCAAGCTGTTATTAACAGATCCTCAATGGGTTAAGAACGAGGGCGACAAGTATCTCATAGATATCATTCTTGATTCTCCAGAACAGATAGACATACTAAAAGCAGTGCTCACGCATTGTTATACCGGTTCATTAGTGATTCCAGAATCCGCCAGTTCTGAATCTGGGTCTGATACTGAACTCCGACTGTTCTGGACCAAATGTGCACAACTGGCAGATGAACATCGTGTGGATAAAGTTGTTATAGCAGCATTAAATCGGGTTTTCTTTGCGAATGGTAACACTGAAGTTGTTCCATGGGAGGCGGTAGAACTTGCGTTGAAAGAACCTATACGGTGTAACTTTGTGAAAGACAGCCGTGTTTGGGATATCATTCTATTCAATGTGAATAAGAATAATGATAAAACAGACGCAGCTTTGGAGATGATAGTGGATGTATTCGGAGATTTGGGTCTTCTAGAACAGAAGTGGCGTGATGTCCCTGTGACCAATGTGAATATTATCAAAGATATAACTACTGATGCTTTTGTTGCTATGTTGAATCACCCCAACACAAAAGCATCTGAAGATTTGGTAGCGATGATGGTAGCAAGGAAGATGCTTTACCAGATGCTATCTGAAGAAGATATAGTGAAGCTTCTGGAGTTGGTCAGATGGGAGCATGTCATGCTTCAAGTAGCATCACACATTAAGAACCAAGTTGAACCTGTTGAGAAGTACTTTGAGAATAAAATGGAGAAAAGACAGAAGCTTGCATTGCGCGAGCAACGCACACCAAGCAGTGTGACTGAAGTTGTGTTGTCGAAGCATGGTCTGTGTAGAGCAAGTACAGCCCCTTTAAAGAGGGGCTCTAGAGTCTCTGAAGGAGACTGTACAACATACTTTCATGGATGTCGTATTCACCTCAGAGTGAAGTCTGATGACAAGTGTATAGTGGCGTCCTTGGGAGTGTTTGGACTTGTATGGAATACCAAGATTAATGTAGGGATCACAGCCACTGCTTGGATTGAGTTGTTTGGAGATAATAGGAGATTGTGGTCTAAGCAGCTTGATGGCAACAATGAGGTTTCATGGACTGAGGATGAAGTAATTTCAGGTACTTTTGCTGTGAAGGTGGTAATCACAGGATTCAAGTAGCTTATATATATTTTTATAATATTTTTATATATACATATACATATATAAAAATATCTAAATTTGATTTTTTCACTGCAAATTAGATGCACCTGTATATTCATATATATTCATATATATATAGTCATATATGACTAGTAGTGAGGTATTGTCGTAAATAAGTACGATTAATACTGATTTTACAGTGAAATCGTATTGTTATGAACGAGTATTAGAGTCCCATCTGTAAGGTTTAATAAAATTGTAAAACAATACTATTATGACTGGTTAATAGAAAATAATATTTTTATAGAAAATTATAGAAAAATTTTAAAAAAAATAGGATAAAATAGAAAATAACAACAGTTTTTAACTAGAATATATATGTGAAAAAAAACATTTTTGAGTATGAATCGGACTATATTGTACTATAGAACACGAAAACATTAGTCCAAATCGGACTGAAAACGCTTAAAATGAATAAGCCTGATAATATATATTTAACTATTATATTATACAAAGATAAAAAAATGGAACTAATTATATACATGATTATCGGACTGTAAAATATAGCGAGTAAGATTAAGACTCAAAAAAGGTGTTTGGTTCAGACTATAATAGAAATTGAACTTGTACAGACAGTCTTGTAAAGAGGCTGTACATAATAAATACAGTTGTATTTATTATAAACAATACTACTGTTTTAAATATTGTATTTCTTGTTCAAGTCTATCGACTTTATCTATTAATTCCTGTATAGATTTTACTAGATAAGGTATTATACGTTCATATTTTATATTTTTATAAGTTTCTTCAGAATTAATAACTTTGTATTCTCCTGCAGCCAATGGAATGACTTCCTCTATTTCTTGCGCTATAAAACCTACATCTTCTGTACCTTGTTTATTTTCAAGAATAAAATCATTATACTTCCAATTAAATTTTACAGGATTTAATTTTTTAATAATATCAATAGATGAATCTAATTTAATTATATTAGTTTTCAACCTTTTATCAGATATACTTGTAAATGCTGCAAAATCTCCAGTACATGTAATATTACCGGACTGATCTATTTGAAATCTTCCTGTGCCATAATTAGAACTTGACGTACCACTATAGAATGTATGACTTCCTGAACTTCCGGAATGATATGTAACAGAATTGTTTTCCATACCAAAACCAGCTAATATATTATTTGAAGTATCATTCATTAATCTTATTTTATTAGCTGCAATTCCAGATCCAATGGTAGCATTATATGTATTATCAAATAATAAATAATAATTATTAGCTATATTTGAACTTGAGTTATTTAAAAACAATGAATCACCTACAAATAGTATTCCATCGTCAACATGTAATTTATAATTAGGATTTGTAATACCAATGCCAACATTAGCAGTATTAAAATATATATTATTATTTAAAGTTGTCCATTGACTACTTCCTGTACCTCCACTTTTTAAAGATAAAATACCCCCTGATGTATCAAAAACTGTTGTGTTTAAAGATGTACATCCTGTACCACCATTTAAAGCTGATATAGTACCTGTGATATTTGATGCTGCTAAATTTGTCAAACTAGCACCTGAACCACTGAACAATGTCGCAGTAACAGTTCCTACCACATCTAGAGCAGTGCCTGGATTAGTTTTACCAATCCCTACATTATTAGTACTAGCGATTACTATAGCACCAGGTCCAGAACCTGATTGTAATATTAATTTATTAGCAGCAGAAGAACGTAATATAATATCTCCTATAGCTGCTGAATTACTATAATTTCCAACAAGGGAAGCTCTTCCTAAAGCTGCATCACCATTCCATATTATTCCACAATCAATTGTTGTGGGTAAATTAATTTGTCCTGCTACATAAATAGCACCATTAACATTTAACTTATATGTAGCAGTATCTGTTGTCCCTATACTTACATTACCATTATTACCAATTCTCATTCTTTCTGTTGATGATGCTGTTGTATAAAATATATGATTACCTGTTGTTTTTGCTACATAATCTATATTTCCATTATAAGATGTTCTATTACTGCCTGATAAAACAATACAAGTATTATTAGTTCCATCAGTATCATCTGATCCAATCATAGTATAATCACTATTACTATTTGCAATTCTTAATCGTCCACCTCCTCCAAGCTGTAATATATTTAACGGATTAGTTGTTCCAATACCAACATAACCATTAGATGCGATTCTCATTCTTTCATCTGTCATTGATGTATTCGTAGCATCAGCAGAATTATTACATAAAAACACAATTGAACCAATATCATTTGTACTAGTTCTACAATGTCCTATTGCGCATTTAGTCGTGATATTATTTTCTGTTCCTAAACCAAATAAAGTTGCTGTTCCATTACCAGTATTACTAAATGCTCCAGCAGATATTTTTAAAGGGAAACATGTTGCACCAGTCGCACCTGATGTTCCTTGATTAAGATTTAATTTATAATTAACATTTGGTGTTGTTCCTATAGCAACAGAACTTGATGCTATATTTATTGTTCCATCAGTTGATGGTGGTGTATACGGAGTTCCTAAATCCCATATTTCTGTAGCAGTCCAACTTGAAGATGGGGCGGGTCTGTATGTGTCTTCTTGCATAGATGACCTGTTAATAAATATATTTCCGGATACACTTGGATTATCACCAATTCTTTGGTTCCAGTATGCTGTATAATAAACAGTTGAAGTTGTATTTGGTGTATCCAAATAAGTCCCTGTAATATTCATTAAAAGATATGAATTTACACTATCTAACATACCTACATTATGAGAAATCCATACAGGTGTTCCTGCTGTCGAGGCTGCTGCTCCCGTTTCTGTTCCATTTGCTCCCATTACTTCAGTCCAACCACCAGCTCCAATCTTCCTATATAATTTTATACCCCACCATCTTGAATCATTTACTACGGATAATGTATTACAACCAATATGAGCGACCATATTTACTAATATTTTGCTCGAAGTGCTCGATGGAGTTATCGCTATAACAAAACCTGTTGATATATTATCATTAATCGCTTCCCACCCTGTATTATCCTTAACATCCATCTGTGTATATGTTAAATGTTTTGTTTGAACTGTCATACCTTGTGATAAAGAACCTATATTTAACGCAACCCCATTTATTTTATAATCTGTAGCGTTAATAGTTCCAGCGACATTTAATTTATATGTTGCTGGATCAGTTATCCCGATACCTACGTTACCATTATTATTTATCCTTATATGCTCAACTGGTAAACCATTGCTGTCTGTTGTTCCAAATGTTAATTGAGTATTACCATTAATAATACCCGATAATTTTATATTACCTGATACATCAACATTGACAGTTTTAGCACTTGTACCGATTCCAATATGTCCTCCATCAAATATTTTGAAACATGTAGCACCATCGTCTTGAATTTCAATTATAGGTTGCGCGCCAGTCTGATTTACTATCATTGCAGGTCCCGTACCGTCATTTGTGACAATCAACTGTTCTGTTGTACCAACATTTGTATTTATTTGTGTCAGAGTACCATTAACAGTTAAATTACCTTCAATTCTTGCATCTCCTGAAACATGTAATTTCTTATTTGGTTGTGTTGTACCTATACCCACATTGTTATTGCTTCCATCTATATATAATGTACCTGAATCAATATTTACATTATTGGATGTATCAATAATAACAGCACCACCTGAACATAACAAACCAGTAGAGGTAACAGTTCCTACCACATCTAGTGCTGTACCTGGATTGTTTTTACCAATACCTAATCTATTAGTAGCAGTATCCCAAACTAAATTGGATGTTGATTGAATGCCTGAAATTCCATTACCTAAAATAACTTGTCCGGCAGTAAT